>Ga0182024_10000243_pt1 | contig 133663 bp, 114 predicted proteins | sample P32metaG_FD_120480 | JGI IMG/M metagenome (GOLD analysis project Ga0182024, IMG submission 120480) | Permafrost microbial communities from Stordalen Mire, Sweden - P3-2 metaG (Illumina Assembly) | ecosystem: Environmental > Terrestrial > Soil > Wetlands > Permafrost | place: Sweden: Stordalen... | reverse complement strand
TGCCAAAGCCAAAGTTCCCAACGAACGGGTGCGGGCTTACAGCCTGTGGGAAGGCTGGCACGGATACGACCGCAAGAAATATGCGTCCCTGCTGCGTGAAGCCTTTGAGCCGTTTGAGAGCGTCAAATTGGGTGGGATAATCACAGCGGAGATTAGCGGTGACGGTACGGATTGGGCCAGCGGGGTGGGCATACAAGGATTGGGCGGGAATTGTCTATCCGAGCAGGAAGCCAAAGGGCTTCAGCGCGCCGGAGTATCTGGCTGGCTATTTTGACACCATCGAGATCAACACTTCGTTTTACGGTCCACCGAAGGCGGTGACCTGCCGGAATTGGCTGGACCAGGTCGCCCATAACGAGCGGTTTCTGTTCACGGCAAAGATGTCGCAGCGGTTCACCCACGAGACAGGTTCGACGGCAGGCGCGACAGCTAAGGATGAAAGCGAGGTTCGCGCGGGTTTTGACGTGCTACGCGATGGGGGAAAGCTGGGCGCGGTGCTGCTACAATTCCCGTTTTCGTTCCATCGCACGCCGGAAAACATAGCGTATCTGGAAAAGCTGCTGATGCGTTTCGCGGATTATCCGCTGGTGGTTGAGGTGCGTCACGCGACTTGGAACGAACCCGACTTCTACACGATGCTCCGCGAGCGTGGCGTGGGATTCTGCAACCTGGATCAGCCGCTGATCGGACGGTCGCTCAAGCCTTCGGAGAAAAGCACGGCGGCGGTGGGATACGTTCGCCTGCACGGGCGGCGCTATGACACCTGGTTCAGCGATGATCCCAAAGTGCCCTCATTTGAGCGGTACAACTACCTCTATCCGGGAGCAGAGCTAGAGCCGTGGGCGGAGCGTATTCGCGCAGTGGCGGCGGAAAGCCCCGTGACGTTCGTCATCACGAACAACCATTATCAGGGCAAGGGCGTAGTGAACGCGCTGCAACAGGTCCACCTGCTCACGGGTGCGAACATTCAAGTGCCAGAGCCTCTCGTCGAGCACTATCCAGAGCTAAAGGCGGTCAGCGGAACGCGCGCCAAGGTGGTGCGGGGGACGGTAGCCCCGAGGCGCGCCAGTGGACCAGCACGGAGTCGCCGAAGCGCGAGCGCCGAGCGCGAGAGCGGCGACGATGAGGGCGAGCCGATTTAGATCTCGCGCGCTACGCGGTTTGGAGCGCGGGCTTACCCCGGCACGCGCGGGGCCTGAGCGAACGAGCACCCCGAGAGGGGAAGGATGGGCGCGAGTGAGCGAAGGATGCGCAAGCACCGGGCAGAACAAAGACGCGCCGCTTTGCACGGAACGCGCCAGCCGATTGCGCGCGCGAGGACGCATGGAGAAACAATGGCCGAGCGCGTAAGCGCTGGCAGCGTGACGATGCGCCCTGCGGCGCTACATTGAATCTGTGCGAGGGCCAGCACCTCAGCGTCCCGCCGCACCACACCTCTACGTGCACGCGCCCTCGCATGGCACGCGCACGTCCATTCTAAAGCCAGTTTGCGGAGGGACAGCTACTTCGGCATGACCTCACGCGCCAGGTGGCTTGCCACCAAATCGCGATAGTCCGCTCTTTTCTTGCCTGCTTCCAGCATTGCATCACGCGACCCGTAATGCTTTGCGACGATCGTCGCGCCCTTGGCATCCAGTTGATCGAATGACGCAAAATTGGGATATAAGACCGCGACCGCCACATCCCAGTCATTCGGATGATCTGCTCCCGTATTTAGGAACACCTTGTAATCTGTGATCAACCCCGCCGTCTTGAGATCTTCATAAACCGGCTTGATATTCTCCCTGAAGTCCTTCCAGAAAGCATCGCCCTGTCCCGTTTTGATTGAGTAATAACTCACCCGCCAAACCGGTCCGACATTGTAGTTTGGATTTTGCGCGTATGCAGCCCCCACAGTAAGTAGGGTGACAACACACATCGCGGTCAACAGCGTTTTCCTCATCATGCCCCCTTAGTCAGGATTTCCATTTGGCATCCTGGGCCACTGCATTGTACATCTCACCGGAGCGTCTTCAACCCTAATAATGCAGGCCAGAGGGCCAGCACCTCAGCGTCCCGCCGCGGTAGCGCGAGGAGCGTAGCGAAGAATGCGGTGGTCTGCAGCTCGCGCAACCAATAGAAAGTTAAAGTTAAGGGTTGGATCGGAGTCCCTGGTCCAGGCAGGGCTTCCCATGCCGACCAGGCATTTGGGGACCAATGGATATGGTGAACCATTCCCTGCGTGTCCACGCCGAAGACGTCGAGGTTGTAGGAATTGGGGCTCACCGGGCACACTGGCGATGTCAAAGTGACGCCAGGCGGCGGTCCGAGCTGCGCATTGCCCCAGTCGGGGACGTAATATTCGGTCTCGTCTGCAAATTGGACTACCTTTTGCTGCCAGACCATGTACGCGTGGATAAGGTTGCCTTGGTCCCCAAGGACGAAGACGTCAATTAAGTTAGGCCCGCCGGTGACCGCAGCCGGCGTGCCAGCAACGGAATTAACGCCGCGGACCTGCCCCCATGCCCCCCAACTGGAGGGGCCGGGGTTAGTAGGGGGCGTGAGGCTCGTCTGTGCAGCTGGAATGAAAGCCATATACCACAACGCACCGTCAGTTCCCCACACGGAAACGGCGAGCTGGTTCTGGCCTATAGAGACTGCGCACGGCGCTGAAGCAATACCTACGCTTGGCGATGGTCCGCTGAGAGACTGCCAGCCTTGCCAGTTGCCGTCCCAAGTAAGTTGCCACAGGTATCCGTCGTCTGCCAACGCGAAAATATCGAGTCGCTTTGGAGTACCCGGCGGCGAGGCAACGGCGGAAATGGAAAAGATCGCGTTGTAGATTCTGTGCGCTAGTGTCCCGTAACTGAAATAGGTGACACATGGATTCTCTTTTTGGGGTTGCGATAAGTCCAGCGGAAGGGCTGGACATGGCGGTTGTAGCTGCGAATGTAGGCCATGATTTTCTGGCTCAGGTCCGGCACGGAGCGGAACACTCCCCGGCGGATGCAGTCGCGGGTGATCATTCCCAGCCAGACTTCGACTTGGTTCAGCCAGGAGGAGTAGGTGGGCGTGAGCCTGCACGAGGATTGGGAGCCCTGAGCGCTTTTCCGGTTAAGGGTGGTGGGCGAAGTGTTTTTCTTTACAATTCAAAGTACTTTGCATATGATAACGCGCAAACCCACATGTTCAACGCGGGAGGACAAGCATTCATGTTCATAAAGCGGCTAATTAAATGGCTAGCCAAGAGTCTCGCGGTGCTGGCCATATTCGCTGTCGTTGGACTGGCGGTGCTCCTCGCTTTACTTTGGCGGGATCACAAAACAAAAATCACGTTGCCGGAGCTCACAGGCCACTTTGCCGTTGGGAGGACGACATACACATGGGTGAATAGCGCCGAGACGGACGAATTGGCGCCATCTCCAGGAGCGAAGCGCGAGGTGGTGGTTTGGATCTGGTACCCAGCGGCGGCGACATCCGCCGCACCGGTAGAGTATCTGCCCGCGGCGTGGCGCTTGGCCCTCGCGCAGCACTCCGGCGTTCTAATGAATCAATTTCTTAGGCGAGATTTGTCGCTGGTCCGGGCCCATAGCACATCTGATCCGGACATCTCGTCTGAGCAGCGCTCCTATCCGGTCGTGATCATGCGGGCTGGTGGAGGGGCCTTGACCACAGACTTCACGACTCTCGCTGAGGATCTGGCAAGTCACGGCTACATCGTCGTGGGCTTCGACGCGCCTTACAGAACCTTCGTCGTCGTCCTTCCGGGCAACCGCGTAATCACAAGACCCTCAGAGAACGATCCCGAAAATCTGCCCGGCGACCAGCAGGGTCGCCTGATCAACAGACTTCTGCCCATGTGGACCGGCGACACGAAGTTTGTGGTGAGCCAATTGCAGCACCTGAACGCCACTGATCCATCCGGCAGGTTTACAGGTCGGCTGGATATGCAGCGGCTGGGCATGTTTAGGCATTCGTTCGGCGGCTCACAGGCGTTGCAATTCTGTCATGACGATCTTCGGTGCAAGGCGGGGATCGATATGGATGGCGAGCCCTTCGGCAGCGTCGTTCAGGAGGGTCTCAAACAACCTTTCATGTTTATCCTCAGCGACCACAGTCGCGATCTGTCAGATCCGGCTAGCAGCCAGGTCCTTGCCAACTTCCAATCCATTTACGACCGCCTTCCGAACGGACGGCTATTCATAACCATTCGCGGGGCGAATCACTTTAGTTTCAGCGACCAGATGCTACTGACGAGCCATTCCGTCATCAGGCTGATGCGCATACTTGGATTCGGCGGCTTGGACGAGCGCCGTGGGCTCACCATTACTGCCGAATACGTGCACACGTTCTTCGACGTCCACCTGAAGGACGCGCCTTCCACTCTGCTGACGAGCATTTCCAAGCAGTATCCGGAGGTTCAGGTTCAGCCGCGCTGAAATAGCCTGCTCGCCCGGGCGCAACGCAATTTTTGAGTCAGTCCTGCTAAACTCTGTGCACAACGAAACCTTGTTGTCATCGGATTGTGACGTGAAATGTGACGTAACCCTGCCCGCGTCGCGTGGTAACACGCGCTCCCGGCCGCTCGCTCGCGCTCATTGCAAGTCAGCGTAATCGCGATCATCTCCGCGCTCTTCCGTCACTTGAGCCCGCTCAGGCTCCTCGCTGGAATCACCGGGGAAAGAACTGATAAGGGTGAGGTCGGTAGTTCGAGTCTACCCAGGCCCACCATTGTTTGTTAGCAGCTGCAAATTTATCACGTCGCCCGGCCCAGCGAGGCCACCGTCGGTCATCCGGTTACTCCTCTACGATTGCGACCACAGAAAAGGGTGCATTGTTCGGCACGCCGGTCAGGCGATGCACGCCAGGCATATAAGGCGCCAGCGTGTTTCCGTTGATCCTAAACAAGCCCATCCGCGGCTTTCCCACACTGCTATAGTCGCCAGTCACTACGAAGGGAAGGCCTCCGCCTTGGGATAGCTGTCCCGGGCTGTCGGTGGCTGTTCCGTCGGCCACGACTTGCCCCGCGGAATAGGACAAGCCACAGCCCGTGGAAATATTGGCGGTGGTCACTTGGGCGCTTCCCTGGTTGCTGATATAAAGGTGACTGTCGTCACTGCTCACCAGTACCGCGCTGGAATTCAGCCCGGGTCCCAATATGTAATCCGTAGCCGTCCCCAGCACTCCACTGACAAGCGGAAGGGCGACCACCTCGGAAGCTCCCGGGTTCGATTCTCCCGCATATACGCACGCGGATGCTGGATCAATGGAGATGTCCGCCGGAAATCCCGCTGTGTTCTGGCAATTGGGCGCGCCCAGCGTTCCATTGATTGCATTGATCGGATAGGCGCACAGCTGTTGGTTATTCGCGTACGCGGCCACCAGGGTCTGCCCGTCCGCGGAGACCGCGATACTGGTCGGGGCGGCGGGGGTGGTGGCTACCGATACCGAAACCGAAAGGCCGCCCCGCGCCATAATCGTGAGCATGTAAATATTATTGTCGCCGGTTGAACCCACGTAGAGGAATTTCCCGGATGCCGCGGCCATTGCATCGCCACTGCCATCACCAGTATCTCCAGAGGGATAAAGAGTATTGTCCCGGGTCAACAGGCAGCTGGACGGCCTGATCACAAAATGGGTAATATCGTTGGTATAGGCATCATCCACGTATAAATCGTTTCCTGAAACCCTGAGCGCGCCCAAGCCACTCGTGAAGAATCCGCCTCCAATGCCCTCTCCATTGGTGGCTACCGGCTGCAGATAAACCGTGGGTCCGCCAATGCCGAATTTATATCCGTCCACGGTATTGATGGGGCCAGTCCCGCCGGTAAAAATGTTGTCATTGGCATAAGCGCATATGTGATGTGCCATGGCCGCGCCAGACATCGTGACTGCAAATGCGGCACTTAACAGGATCTTCATCGCTTTGTTCATTTAGGTAGAGCTCCTTTCTTGCCTTTTCCCAAGTGTCGGCCACTCACATGTTGCGTGTTCAACAGGGAAAGTTCCTGTTGCGGCCCGCAATTCTCGCCGGAATGGGCAATCACTGGGAACCGGCACCTTAGCCTTACTCCGGCGTCCTGTCAAATTTAATCGCTTTCTTCTCTCTTAGCTGAAGCAACTCTCGTATTGGTTAGCTACACCGTGGGAAGCGACGACCGCTTACTAAGTTACCGCCCAAGCTGTTGGGCATACAATTGCCTCAACAATTCCTCGATTTGCGCCAGCCGGCACTCCAGGCGTTCCTCCGCTTCTCTGTTCTTTTTCGCCATGAGAATCAACTTTACAGATACCAGAAAAATCCCGGCCTCAAGGAGGAGGTCGTGAGTGAACCCTTTGACGAACAGTGCCATCGCGAATAATCCAAAGCTCAATACAATAGTGATAGAGGCCCAAGGGTCGGAAGACTTGAATATCGCCATGTCGAATCGCGCCTGCCTTATTTGTCCGTATCCGCCAGTGCAAAATTGCCCAGCAAGAACGGATGGGATGATGTGGGCGAAGCAGTACTGATGCCAGCCACCGGGTAAAAATTGGGGGAAAGAGCTGGAAATCCTCAGATATTTCTGTTGTGCATCAATCATCACCTTGTCGAGCGCCTGGCGGTTTCCATCAGGCCCCAAAATCGCCGCGCCAAACTCGATGTAAAATGGAGGAACATCGCCGGACTCGCTTTGATTGTCGGTGGCGTCATATGGAAACGAAGCGCAATCATTCCCAGAAAAATGCGATCATCACCCAGGAAAATTCTCCCGCCAATCGATATTTTATTCCTCTTCTTTGCTAACGTAGTGGCTCATCCGCCGGATGACGGGAGGTCAGTATTGCGCTTTGGAATACGACAACGTGCACGAAAACGGGGCCGGTCTGCCAACCATTCACGCCGACGAAGATGATGAAACAGCGAGCGCGGGTGCGCCAACCACGGGCAATTCAATCGAAACAATCGCGCCATAAGGGTCTTTATTCGAAATTTGAATTTTTCCCCCACATTCATTCACAATCCCGTAACAAATTGAAAGGCCCAGACCCGTTCCGCGACCCACGGGCTTTGTAGTATAGAACGGATCAAACGCGCGGCTCAGGTCCGCGAATCCAGGGCCCGAATCCTCGATTTGAATACCGGCCTTCCCGTCGCAAACGCCGGCTCGTAAATGGATGATTTTCTCTCTGCTATCCTGAACCGCGTCCACGGAATTATTTACCAAGTTCAGCAATACTTGTTTTAATTCATCTTCGCGGATGGCCAGCGCAGGAAAAGAGGATGGGATTTCGATTTGAATTTGAATTCCCCGAGTTCGAAGATCGTGCTCTCGCAGCATGATGGCATCCCGAAAGGTGGCCTCAAAGTCTGAGGCACAATCCGCGGGATTATTCTGGCGCGCAAAACGGAGCAAACCTTCTACTATGCGCTTCATGCGGCGGGCTTCGTTGCCCAGCTTTCCCAAGCGTATGCGGAGAGCATCGGTTTGGGCCTCATCCATAAGAAGATCGTTGTAACCGATCACGGCTGTCAGGGGATTGTTCATCTCATGAGCCACCCCAGCCACCAACTGGCCGAGGGCCGCCAATTTTTCCGATCGCACAAGCTGATGATGCAATCGTGTATTTTCCAGAGAAACCGCGAGATCGGCCGCAAGCATTTCGATTTTGACCATTTCCGTGGAATTATTTGAGAGGGCAGCCTCCGGGGCGCAAAGTAAAATCCACCCCCTCGCGGTACCGGGTGAGGCGGCCAAGGGTACAATCACTTCAGCCATGGGGGCGAGGGCTGCTCCCACCGGTTCTGTAAGGAAAAACATAACCCTGGCTGGCAACAGCCCCGTAGGAAGCACGCGAAAGGAATTGCGGCCCAACTTTGATCCGTTGCCGCAGAATTCTATGAACTGCGCGGAAGTCCATTTTCTAGCCTGATGAGCGAGCGACGCAATCTCGGCCGTGTCCAGGCCGCTCGATCCCCCTAAAACCACGGTGTTGTCATTGACAGATAGGAGCACAGCCGCTAGCCGGAACGAGGATGTGCCCCGGATCGCCTCAGCAATCTCCTTGCAAACGTCCAAAGGCTTCCGGGCGGTCAACAGCCGTGACGTGGCATGCGAAAACCGCTCCAACATGGCATGTTCGGCATGTTCGCGAGCCATGCTCTGCTGATTTAGACGCGATTCTTCCTCCAAAAGCGAAAGGATCATTCCAAAGGCTACAAATAGCTTCGGAACATTCCATATTTCCGCGTTGATTATGAGATGGGGATAGAACCTGTCCAAGATCATTCCGATGGGAAAAACCGCTGCCCAAGAGAGAAATCCGCCAATGATGGCTAATGCGCCCGCCGACATGCGCGGTGCGCGCTGCCAATACAAGACTCCAGCAAGACCGTAACCTAGGGCCAGGAGGCAGGTCTCACCAGGATCGGAGTTTCCCCGGAATTGCGCTGTCACTGACCATATTCCCGCGGAGATCAACACCAGCGAGACACATACGTGAAATAAGGACGTCCTGCGATAGGCAAAAAGCTGAAAAGTGATTCCAGTGAGAAATAAAATCGCCAGGATCCCGGCGAGGGCCCAATCGGCGCGCCATTCCAGGGTTGCGCCGATGGTGTAAAGCGCCAGCGGAACAACGAGAACAAAGGACAAGACCCGCCGCAAATGGCTGTCCTCGGCGGTAATGCTCATCGAGATGGCGAATAAGACGCCGGCAATCTCCAGTGCGCCTGTATCCACCGATTCGATGAGTCCTTCCACCAGGCCGGTGTGAACCTCGAATACTTGCACGAGAAAGTGGACGAAGACCAAAGTCCAGGCGAGCATCCACAGGTGATTGCGCGGGGAGGGCGAGTGCTTGCGAATGGAGACAAAAATCCCCACCAGCACGGCTAAAACCAGGATGGAGGGAAGCCGGTCGAGAATAGAAGCCACCAAATCCCCTTTGGCGGCCAGCCTATCAGTTTTCAACGCCGGAATACAAGCGCGCCGTGCCTTCTTCAGCCGAGGATGGACGGGGAATGCCCGCCATGGGCGTTGGGCAAGAGAAGCGGTGCGCTCACATCGCGAAGTTTATGGCTTTCACTGCCGCTATTTCAGAGAGCCCGGGGTATCGGTAGTGGAGGCCCTCCCGCCAAATCGCTTGTACCGCACATCAGATGGAGTAAAATGCCTTCCAGTGCCTTTACCAAGGGACTTTAGCCATCGCTGAGCCGGACGAAAACCAGCCTTTCGCCGACAGTTCGACGGAACTCGCTCTCGCCAACATCGGCCGCTTTGTGCTCCGTACCCGTTTGGGTGCCGGGGGCATGGGTGAAGTTTATAAAGCCGACGACCCCAAATTAAAACGCGTGGTGGCAATTAAGAGATTGTCCGCCGCGCTGCGCCGTGATCCCACCTCTCACCAGCGACTGATGGTGGAGGCCCGCCGGGCCTGCGCCCTGAATCATCCCCATATCGCCGCGGTATATGACGTCGTGGAGGAAAACGGCGAGCTTTGCCTGGTGATGGAATATGTCGAGGGCATAACCCTCCGGCAGCGCATGAAACAATCGCAGTTGATCCTTGATGAATTTCTGCCCATCGCTATTCAATGCACCGAAGCGCTCGCGGCGGCTCATGATAAAGGAATCATCCACGGAGACATCAAACCCGATAACATCATGTTGACTCTGGCCGGCCAGGTAAAACTATTGGACTTTGGTCTGGCCCGGCGGAGAGCTGATATCACCCCGGATTTGACCATGGACAGCTTGCCCGATCTGGCCGGCCCCGTGGGAGGCACGCCGGCTTATATGGCTCCCGAGGTCTTGCGCGGGGGGAACCCTGACCGGCCCGCCGATATCTTTGCCCTGGGAATTGTGTTTTACGAATGTCTGACCGGCGTTCATCCGTTCCGCGAAAATACCCTGGCTTCCACCGCTGACCGCATTTTCAACGAAGAACCCCGTGTGCTTGGGCAACTGAATCCCTCGCTGCCAAAAGGGATGGAGCAAGTTGTAAGCCGCATGCTCGCCAAGAAAATAGCCGAAAGGTATATAAGTGCGGGTGAAATAGCGACCGACGTGCGTGCCGTACGCGATGCCACGTTGTCGGGATACACCGCCATAGCGGGCCGGCCAAAATTACGGCACATGGCGCTCCTGGTTGTTGCGTCGGCAATCTTGGCGGTGCTGTTGACGGTGGCGTTAGTACCTTCGTTCCGAGACACTGCGCGAACCTGGCTAGGCGGGAGGCCAACCGTGCCCGATGTGGCGCAACTTGTGGTACTTCCCTTCACCACGGCGGAAAGCGACGCACAGAGCAAAGCGTTCGCCGACGGCCTGGCCGAAACAGTAAATGCCAAACTGACACAGCTAACGGGGAGGAAATCTCTTCAGGTGGTGCCGGCATCGGAGGTGCAGGATAAGCATGTTCGGGACGCCGAGCAAGCGCGTCAGGAATTCGGCGCCAACATGGTGCTAACAGGAAACCTCCACCGGTCAGGAGATCGTCTGCGTGTTACTTACAGCCTAGTGGATACGAAAACGCATCTGCAGCTTCGATCCGACGCCATTACCGTGACGGATGATGACCCATTCGCTGCGGAGGACAAAGTGGTGGAGGGCGTGGCGGATATGCTTCGAATCCAACTTGCACCGCACGAGAGGAAGACTGTGGAAGCTCACGGGACAGAGCAGCCCGCGGCATACGATTACTACGTGCAAGGACGGGGCTACCTGCAGGAGTACGACAAAATTGAAAATGTGGATAATGCGATAGCAGTTTTCAAGCACGCTCTGGAGCAAGATCCGCAGTATTCACTCGCATTTGGTGGACTCGGCGAAGCATACTTTCGAAAATTTCATTTAACCAAGGACGCCGTATGGATGACTCAGGCTCGCACCGCTTGCACGCACGCCGTGGCACTGGCCGATGACCAAGCCACTGGACATATCTGCCTAGGCCTAGTCTCGGATGGAACAGGCCAATACAACCAGGCGGTGACCGAATTCCAGCGGGCTCTGCAACTAGAACCGACGAGCGACGAAGCCTATACGGGTCTGGGGAAAGCGTATGAAGAGCTCGGCGAAATGGAACTTGCCGAGAAGACTTACAAGCAGGCTGTAGCTCTTCGGCCTGGTTATTGGCGGGTGTATAACCTGTTGGGGGGATTTTATTTAAGACATGGGCGCTTTGCGGAAGCTATCAATCAATTTCAGCAACTGCTGAAACTCGCTCCGGACAGTTTCGTCGGATATGGCAATCTGGCCATCGCATATTTCGAACAAGGCCGTTACGCCGAAGCAATCCCCATGTACCAGCAATCGATCAGCATTCGCCCCACCGAGAATGCCTATTCAAATCTTGCGTACGCTTATTTCGCCCAGAAGCAGTTTGCTCAAGCGGCGCGAACCAACGAGCAAGCGGTCCGTGTGGATCAACAAAATTACAACGTATGGGGAAATCTGGGTGATTCCTACTATTGGGCTCCCGGCGAACGAGGGAAGGCCCCCGATGCGTACCGCAAGGCGATAGCTCTCGCGGAGGAAATGCTGCGCGTTAATCCCCGTGACGCTGAAATACTGAGTGACGCGGCCTACTACTACGCCATGCTCGGGAAGCAGCAGGAAGCTCGCGAAGACCTGTCTAAGGCGCTTGCTTTGGAACCCCATAATGCCGAGGTCCTATCCAATGCAGCCTTGATAGGAATTCAATTTGGAGATAACAAGTCGGCGCTTGGCTATCTGCGCCAGGCCGTGGCAGCTGGATATTCGCGCGACTTATTGCGCGCTACTCCGAATTTTGACAGTCTGCAGGGGAATCCCGCCTTTAAGAAATTGATAAACGAGCACTGAAGCTGAATACCCCAAAGTATATGCCTGAGACGCCAACCGCTATTGGACGGCGCGATGTTCCTCATATCGCGTTAGCATCTATATCATTTCTAATTGGCCTCTGGATGTCTTGGCAGCGGTGGGGCAATCCGCTTATTGATGCGGGGCGAGAAATGAACGTCCCGCTGCGTCTGCTTCGCGGAGAAATGCTGTATTCGCAGGTCCGCTACATTTATGGCCCGCTCGCGCCCTACTTCAACGCCGCGCTATATGCCATTTTCGGAGTGCGTTTATCGGTGCTCTGTGCCGGCGGTATTGTTATCGCGAGCATGATTCTCGCGCTGGTTTATTGGGTGGGGCGGCGGATACTCGAACCGGCGGAATCCATGGTGACAGTCTTGGCAGTCACCTGGATTTGTGCGTTCAAGCCCGAAGGCAACTACATCCTGCCCTACGCATATTCCGCGCTGCAGGGCTGCCTGTTCACGCTAGCGGTTCTAGCTTTGTCGCTTCGCTATCTCGAAAAGCGGCGGGGCATTTATTTGCTGGTTGCCGGCGTCTGTGCGGGGCTAGCTATGTTAGCGAAGACTGAGGCGGGAATCGTTGGTCTGGCAACGGTCCTGGCGGCGGTGCTTTTGTTAGAGGCAGGCCTTCCTCGGCGCTTCCTCTCGCGCAACGCGATTTTTCTTACGCCGGCGATTGCAATTCCCGCCCTCGTCTATGCCGCAATTGCAAAAAAAACAGGCTGGGCGATTCTGACGCAACAGAGCTACCTTTTCTTCGGCCATGTTCCATGGCAACTGATCCATTTCAATCAGGTACGGTTCGGATTTGACCGCCCTGGGCATTCAATTCTGCTGATGGTCGTTTCCCTGGTTCGCCTGCTAGCGATGGCAGGAATTCTTGGAGCCGTCTGCCTGATGGTGGCTGCGGAGCGGGGCCGCGCCCATAGGTCGAGAGCCTGGATTCTTTTGGCTGGTGGCGTGGCCGTCTGCGCCGCTTGCAGTATTGGTCTGGGAGATTTAGGACCCATGCTGCCCATGCCAATTATTTTGGTATTGCTATTGGCAGTTGGCTTGCGCGAATACATTCAGAGGCTGCAAGCCGGACGCGAGCAGGAAACAACGTCTCTGCAATGGCTGCTAATATTGGTCTTTTCGCTACTCAGTCTGACGCGAATATTCCTGCGCGTATCCACGGGAGGCGCTCTCAGTTCCGTGCTCATACCGGCGAGCTTGTTGGTCTTCGTCTATTGCTGGACTCGCATTTTCCCGGGGCTGTTTACGGGCGTTACGGAGCGCGATCTCGCCAGGCGCCTGGGAATGACTGTGTTGCTGTTGGCTATTACTGCCAGCGCTATCACTCTTTCAATTCGATATCGTAAGAAATACTCTTATCGGCTGGCAGCCGTGCGCGGAACCATGTGGACGCAGCCAGATCTCGGCCGTACATTCGCCGAGACGGCGAATTTTTTGGCGAGTCAGTCAGGCCCTGGGGATTTTGTGGCTGTGGCACCGGAAGGGACTTCACTGGATTTCCTTGCCGATCGCAGAAATCCGCTTCGCGATGAAATCCTGGTTCCGGGAATGTTGGACGCGGACACCGAACAGCTTGCGATACGCAATCTGCAAAAAACCAACACGCATTTCTTCCTGGTAACCAATCGCTCAACAAAGGAATTTGGCCAGACTTCGTTTGGCCGCGACTACGACGTGGCGCTAATGAAGTGGGTTGGGATCAATTTTCACACCTGCGCAATCTTCGGCGGCGATTCCTCACCGAACCCCCAGGTGGGCGATCCCCAATTCTTTATTCGCGTCTATTGTCGCGAATAACCCTCTGCAGATTGCAGATTTAGATAAGGGCGATGGCGTCAATTTCCACCCGGGCGTCCCGCGGCAATCGCGCGACTTCCACGGTTGAGCGTGCAGGTGGATCAGCGGTAAAGAAGCGCCCATAGACTTCATTCATTGCGGCAAAATCATTCATGTCCTTCAAATAGACCGTCGTCTTTACGACGCGCTCCAGCGCTGAGTCGGCGGCTTCGAGCACTTCCTGCAGATTCTTGAGCACGCGCTCGGTCTGTTCACGGACGTCTCCCACGATCATCTGGCCGCTAGCGGGATCGAGCGCGACCTGGCCGGAAAGGAACAGCAAGTCACGGGTGCGAATCGCCTGCGAATAAGGTCCAATAGCCTTCGGAGCGGATTCGGATAAAATGATCTCGCGCAAGTGAGCCTCCCAAAACCTGAAATAGTCCTGCCCGCTAAACCTTGTATAGACGCTCGACGGTAAAGATACCGTCTGTCTTCTTCACCCGTTGGATGATCTGCTCCAACTGATGACGATTCTTCACTTCGACGGAGAGTTCGACCCGCGCATGCGCTCCCGAGCTTCCCGACTCACAATTGCGAATGTTGGCCCCGGCATTGCTCACCGCAGCGGTGATATTCGCGAGAATGCCGGGCCGATCCAGCGCAATCACACGCAATCGGGCTTCGAAAGCCGAGTCCGGCGAACCGGACCATTCAGCGGTAATGCGCCGATCCGCGTCATAAAGAAGCTTCTCCACATTGGGACAAGTCTTTCCGTGAATCGCCACACCGCGCCCCCGGGTGATATAGCCGATAATTGAATCGCCCGGAATTGGATTACAGCACTGCGCGCGGTAAGCCATCAGATCGTCGTGACCGCGAATGCTGATGGCCGGTTCCTGCAGCCCGAGCATTCTTTTAACGGTCGAAACAATTCTCGTGGGCTGGGCCTCGGGCTGCTCCGTCAATGGCAGACCGGTCGCCTTGGCCAGTACTTGCCGGGCCGACCATTTGCCATACCCGAGTTCGGCATAAAGATCATTGACGCGCCCGCAGCCATACTCCACCGCTACCTTTTGGAGTGCGCCCTCCGGAATGCGGTTGAGGCTCAGGCCATGCTGCCGGGATTCCTTTTCCATGAGGCGGCGGCCTACCTCGGTTGCCTCGTCGCGTTCGCGCAGATGAATCCAATGAAGAATTTTGCCTCGAGCCCGCGACGTCTGTACGAATTTCAGCCAATCGCGGCTGGGAGTGTGGCCCTTCTGGGTGAGAATTTCGACCACGTCGCCATTGGTAAGCTTTTGGCGGAGAGGCACGATTTGGCCGTTGACTTTCGCGCCAGCGCATTGATGACCCACTTCTGTGTGAATCGCATAAGCAAAATCCACCGGACTAGCATCATGAGGCAGTGGTACCACCCGTCCCTTGGGCGAAAACGTGTAAACCTCCTGGGGGTAAAGGTCCACGCGCAGCGTGGAAAGAAATTGATCGGGTTCCTGCATTTCCCGAACCCACTCGATCAGCTGACGCATCCACACGATCCGCTGGTCGTCGCGCGCGGAAACGGGCTTCCCGTCCTTGTATTTCCAATGCGCGGCCACGCCCTGTTCTGCAACACGGTGCATTTCCTGCGTGCGGATCTGCACCTCAAACGGCTGCCCGGAATGCATTACGGTGGTGTGGAGCGACTGGTACAAATTCGGCCTCGGAATGGCAATGTAGTCCTTAAAACGGCCGGGCACGGGCGGCCACAACTGATGGACCACACCCAGCGCCGCATAGCAGTTCCGTTCAGAATCGGTAATCACACGCACCGCGAGGAGATCGTAGACCTGCTCCAGAGCTCGTTCCTGGCGGTGAATTTTCAAGTGAAGCGAATATAGACGCTTGATGCGCGCTTCCACTTCCGCGGGTATTCCGCTTTCCACCAGCTTTTTACAGATCACGTCCTGTACGTCGCCCAAGAACCTTTCATGGACCTTCTTGCGCGATTCAATGTCCTTCTGAAGGCCCAAAAAAGCGCTGGGCTCCAGATACCGGAACGAATAATCTTCCAGTTCGCCGCGCATAAGCCCCATTCCCAAACGATTGGCCACTGGCGCGTAAATCTCCAGTGTCTCGCGAGCAATACGTTCCTGGCTATTCTGCGGAAGATATTCCAGCGTGCGCATATTGTGGAGACGGTCCGCCAACTTAATTAGAACCACCCGCACATCATTGACCATGGCCAGGAGCATCTTTCGGACATTCTCGGCCTGCCGGGCTTCCGGGGCCAGCAAATCCAAGCGGCTAATCTTGGTTACTCCTTCCACCAGGCGGGCCACATCCGCTCCGAAATGGTCGGAAAGCTGGGCTATGGTGATCCGGGTATCTTCCACCACATCGTGCAGCAAAGCGGCACAAAGTGTGGTGATATCCAGACGCAAATCGGCCAGAATGTGAGCAACTTCCAATAGATGGGAAAGGTAGGGATCTCCGGAGGCGCGTAACTGCGCCGCGTGCTGCCTGGCGGCAAAGTCATAAGCGCGGCGCAAAAGCTCCAAATCATCACCGGGGCGGCCGCGGCGAACTTTGTCCATCAGCTCGACAAAGCGCAAATCCAGATGGCGTTGCGCCGACCCTGAAATGCCGATCACCTTCCCCGCAGTACTCATATCTCTCAATTATAACCTGATATAAAGGGGGAAATGCCCTAAGTGGAGAGCACGCGAGTCTCCACAGAACACTCCCCTTATCCGCGTTGCGGCAAACTCTAAAAAAAAACAAAAGGCCGGCGAGAGCTAAAGCCCATCACCGGCCGTAAGATTTATGCCGAACGAAAACGAAATGGAAAGGCGCAGCTAAGAAGCCGGCGGGGGGGGCTGCTCCAGTTTTTTCTGTTTGATTTCCTTCACCTTGTCTACCAGCTCGTCGGCGAGTTTTAGATCGTTATCGCGCGCGCCAGAGTCAGTTTCCAGATCGGCTTTCTGGCGGTACATTAGGTTTAGATAGGCCATCGCGTCATCGTAATCGGGTCTGATCTCGATAGCCTTCTGCAAGTTCTGAATTCCTTCCTGAACCAATGAGCCGTACTTGTCGGCAAATTCCGACCGGAGCGCCTCCGGCATGGGATCCAAGTCCTTCACTGGCTTCTTAGCCTTGCCATTGAAATCCGCGCGCATGTCCTTATTGCCTTTAAACGATAGCGTCCAGTCAATCACCCCAATCCAGTAATAGGATTCGGGATCTTCAGGCTTTAACTGAATATGCTTTTGGTGATAACTCTTAGATTCCTCCAGCACTTTAGGGTCAAAGGGATTGGCTCCCATGTTGTATAAAAGAGAGCCGATACCGTCGATTGCGGAAAGATTGCTGGGATCGGCCTGCAACACCTCTTGGAATTCCTCGATGGCCTGCTGCCCAAGACGGTTATTGTCAGGCGATGGCGCGCCGGGAATGTACTGCGAAGCATAAGCGGTGGCCAGATACAGCCGGGCATTTTCCAGGTGAGGATCAAGATCCTTGGCTTGCTTAAAATCCTCAATGGCGGCGTCGAATTGACCGTCCTTGTAGGCCTGCACGCCGCGGTTCAGCAAGTCCCGTGCCTTAAGCTTGGAGCAGCCCGCACCACCGACAATCAGGGCTACCACCAAAAGCAAACTGCACACACTAGGCTTTCGCTTCATCCCCTTCTCCTTCCTCCATCCGTGCGTCTCCGCGAAATGAACCGGGAAATCAAGCGCAACGGCGGTTTACCTAGAGTGAAATTAAGCGGCAGAGCGCCGCCCAGTGGATCCGAGAAATCTGGTCCTACATTCTGCCCACGGCGAGAATTCTTGCAAGTTCGTACACCGGACCGGAACATCGCCGTTATTGACCGGCTTCAATCTTCGCGGTAATTAGCCCGACCTTATCAATGCCGGCTTCACGCATGATATCAATGGCGCGAGCAACTTCGGCAAACTGGACCGAATCATCGCCCTTAACAAAAGCTACTTTCTCGGCGCGTTCCTTGAATATGTCACCGAGACGGCTCCCCATCGTATCCCAGGTGGTGGACTCATCGTTAATCTTAACTGTGTCGTTAGCCAGCACCTGAACGACGATGGTCTTGGATAGCAAATCAGGATTGTCCTTGGTATTAGGCGGGGAAGGCTGCGGGACCAGCGCCTCCAGCCCCTTGGGAACAGTCGGCGTGATAGCCATAAAAATAATGAGCAAAACGAGGAGAATATCAATCAGCGGGACGATGTTCATGTCCGCCATGACCCCGCCCTTCTTTCCACCAACATCCATTGCCATGGTTGTTACTCCTTGCGATTCAGGCGCCTTTCAAACCAACCTGCGTAAAGCGGTCAGCGTCTAGCCGCCAGCCGGCGCGACTGGCGCCGCCCCCGGCGCTTTCTTTTGGTCCATCAGTTTTTCCGTCAGCAACCCGACATTATCAACACCGGCGCTGCGGACTTCGTCCACCACCCGCACGACGTCCCCATATTTAGCGCGAGCGTCACTGCGGATGAATACGGTCTTATCGGGGCGGTTGGCCAGCCGATCTTTTACCGACGACGTAATCAGATCGAAGGCGATCTTGTTATTCCCCAGATAAATACTGCCGTCACGGGTGATGGCCAGCAGTACGGCATCGTCCTTATCGGCATTGGGCAAATCCGACGCACTAGCCGCCTTGGCCATATCCACGGAGACGCCCTTCTGAAGCATGGGCGTAATCACCATGAAAATGATTAGCAACACCAACATGATGTCGGCCATCGGCACCACGTTGGGCGTTGAATTGATAATACCGACTGGTGGCTTGTAGGCCATGGTTTACTTCCGGCCCCGCCGCGTGATGAAGTAATTGATCAGCTCCATCGAAGAGTTATCCATCTCCACGTCGAAGGCTTCCACTTTATTGGTGAAGTAGTTGTAGAACCACACCGCGGGCACGGCCACCAGCAAACCGAGCGCGGTGGTGACCAGCGCTTCGGAAATACCGCCGGCGACAGCGGAAAGACCCGTCGCCTTCTGTGAAGAAATCCCCTTGAACGCGTTGATAATTCCGACGACGGTGCCGAACAGCCCAACGAACGGAGCCGTGGATCCAATCGTTGCCAAACCGGAAAGCCCGCGCTTCATTTCGGCATGGACGATCGCCACCGACCGCTCCAGTCCGCGCTTGGCCGCTTCGATTACTTCCTCTTCGGGAACCTGGCTTGACGCCGCCTGGAACTCTGAAAGGCCAGTAGCCACGACCTTGGCGATATGGCTCTTCTTGTTGCGTTCGGCGATGGAAATGGCTTCGTCCAGCTTATTTTCCTTCAGCGCGCCCGCCACTTGCTGCACGAAAACCCGTGATTGCTTTCGCGCTGCGCTATACATCAGACCGCGATCAATCATGATTCCAATCGAAATGGCCGACATCGCAAAAAGGATGCAGACCACCGACTTAGCGGGAATACCCATGGAGCTCCACATACTCCGCAGGTCCCATCCCACTTCGCCTCCTCCGGCACCTTGCAGAAATACGAGACCGGACCACAGCAAATTAGCGAACATAGAGTAGCTCCTCCTGAATTCGTTGACTCTTTTTTAATTCTGCTTCTGCTGCTTGTAATGCCTTCGCGCAAATTGACGCGCCGCCTGCAAACGGCCGTGGCGCGCTTAACCGCCGAACGTAAACACGACGGAAATCGTGGTATCCACTTCCACCGGGTCACCATTCAACAAGGTGGGCTGATAACGCCACTCACGCACAGCGTCCATGGCGCTACGCATCAGCAGCGGCGGTCCGGATATGAACTGCAACTGGGCCACTCTGCCATCTTTGCCGATGATGGCATGGAGTAATACTGTACCCTGAATGTGAGCGGTTTTCGCAATTTCCGGGTATATCGGAAGCGGCTTACTTATGATTTTAGCCTCTTGTACATTCCCACCCACACGAATGCGCTGGGCGGCGGCCTTTGGCGGCGGTGGCGGTGGAGCGCCGCCTGTGCTTCCAATAATTCCTCCCAGGACGCCACCTTCCGCGCCTCCTGGAATTCCTCCCACTACTCCGCCAGTGACCCCTGTAGCACCCACGTCGGGAGCTTCTTCTTCCTTAATAATTTCCACGTGCTTGGGAATTGCTGTGGGAGCCATCAGTTTGCCCGACTGAATGAGATGCACAACGGGTTTCACTATACGGGTTACCGCAGCAGCCGGTGGGGGCGGTGGGGCCGGCGGCGGAGGGGCCACCAAAAATGTGTTCAAAAACTGCTTGGGCAATGCCTCGGTATAAATCAACGGTATCAAAATAAATACGCCGACCACGGCCACCTGCAGGATGGCCGAAAGAACCACCGTCCAGGTCTTATTGGTCTTTTTTCTTACCGCGCTTGATTCGACGAGTTCGTCAAACATTTTGCCTACCTCCTCGCAGCCACAGCGAGGCGCTTTTCTGGCGCCGCTCTCATCGCGCCGTCATCCCCACGGAGCTTGTGCCAGACCACCACAATCGGCGCGGCGATGCCGAAACTGGAATACGTTCCTACCACAACTCCTACCACCATAGCAAAAGCGAACCCGCGAAGCACCTGTCCTCCCATGAGAAAAAGCACTAACACGGTAAGGAAAGTAAGTCCGCTGGTCAGGATGGTACGCGAAAGCGTTTGATTGATGGATTTATTCACAATGACCGAAAGAGGTTCACGCCTCATGAGCCGCAGATTTTCCCGCACCCGGTCGAAAATTACAATCGTATCGTTCATGGAATAGCCCACCAGCGTGAGCAAGGCGGCAATCACCGTAAGCGAAATCTCGAAATGGAAAAGCGAAAAAATCCCCAAAGTAATCAGCACATCGTGAAACACGGCAATCACCGCCGCCGCGCCGTACACCCATTCAAAGCGAAAGGCAATATACACCAGCATACCGGCCAAGGCATACAACGTGGCCAGAATTGCCTGGCGGCGCAATTGAGCTCCCACTTTGGGGCCCACGATCTCCACGTTGCGAATGGCAAATGGCCCCAGATAAAAGCCCTGCCGGAGACTGGCAACCGCTCGAGCATCCGCACCGCCCACGCCATTCAATTGGCTCAGATCGGTCAGCACGCCGTTGTGATCCCTATCGCGCGCATCGGTGAGCTGCTGGGCCAACTGCTGGTATTTGGGGGCCGACGTGGCGCCCCACCCCATCGGATCCTTGGCGGTGAGGTACTCCGTTAAAGCCGAGGGCGTGACGGCATTGAAGTCGTCCTGGCCGGGAGAACCGGTAGCGAAGGTCTTATGCAACGCGGTAAGGATGGCCTGCTTGCCGGTATCGAGCGCCTGCTCGCCTTGGCCCTTGGCCTCAATGCCAATTACCACATCATTGTTCGAGGCGGGATTGGAAATATCTCGGATGGGCTGAATAGTACTGGTGCCTAAGCCTTCCGCGCTGAGCCCGGAACGAATCTTATCTAAAGGAGGAGCGCTGGCAAATCGCACGTATACAAGGGTGCCGCCCCGGAAGTCAATCCCGTAACGAAGGCCGCCCTGGTGGATAATGGAAATGGCGCCTATCAGCAATAGCGTGAGCGATAGGGCCACGAAATATTTCGCCTTCCCCATCCAATCCAGGTTAACGCTATGAAAAAATTCCATATGCTCCCAGCCTGCTTTTGATTAGACGCCAGCATCGGCCGTGAAGTGCCCGGCTCGAAACCCCTCTTCCTAGATGCTAAGCGCCGCTTGACGAGGCATCCGCGAAAGATGCCAGTCAAAAATTACTCGCGACACATAAATCGAAGTAAACAAGTTAGCCAGCAAACCGATCACCAGGGTTACCGCAAACCCCTTTACCGGACCGGTACCGAACACGAACAAGAATGCCGCCGACACAATAGTCGTAATGTGGGTGTCCAAAATAGTCAGAAAGGCCTTGCTGAAGCCCTGATCCACAGCAGAGGCGTTCGCTTTGCCCGCCCGCAATTCTTCTCGAATGCGTTCGAAAACCAGGACATTGGAATCCACGCCCATGCCAATCGTTAGAATTACTCCGGCAATTCCGGGCAGCGTCAATACCGCCTGCAGGTAGGCCAGCGCGGCCAGCAAAATCACCAGGTTCAGCACCAGAGCCACCACCGCGTTCACACCAGCAAGCCGGTAATAGATCACCAGAAATATCATCACCACGATCAGGCTGGCAAATGAGGCTTGCACGCCTTCGCGAATCGAATCGGCACCCAGCGAAGGGCCAACCGTGCGCTCCTCAAGGTATTTAATCGAAGCCGGCAGAGCCCCTGCCCGCAGCACCAGACCCAAATCCTGCGCCGTGTCCTGGCTGAAATTTCCCTCGATTACCCCGCTGTCTTCAATGCGACTCTTGATCACCGCCGAGCTCTGTACTTTGCGGTCCAGAACAATGGCCATTTGATGGCCCACGTTAGCCTCGGTAAATGGTCCAAACCGCGCCGCGGCGGCATTCGATAACGAAAAATGAACTTCCCAATGTCCAGGATCCTGAGGGTTAGGTTCGGGGCTGGCGCTCCGTAAATCCTGCCCCGTCACGATGGGAGCACGATCCAGCAGATACCAAACCTGGGTCGTCACCTGACCGGGCTCGCTACTTTCTGACTTTCCCGGAACCAGTTCTGTGCCCGGCGGCAAGACTCCGCCATGGGATGCCAATGCTTCCGCTTCGGACGGGTATGGATGATCATCCGCGGCCCGGCGCAATTCAAGCAATCCGCCCGCTTGGATTACGGCCTTGGCTCGCGAGGGATCGCCCTCCCCGGGGAGCTGTACGAGAATTTCATTATCTTCGCGGCCCGTGGGGGCAATGGTAGGTTCCGTAAGGCCAAGCGCATCAATACGCCGGTGAATAGTCTCCAACGCTTGATCCATTGTATCGCGCTGTATTTCTGTTACTACGGAAGGCTTCAGGGTCAGAAGGTAGCCCGAATTGGCGCCCGCGGCGGGGGCCATGTTCCAGTCGGGAAACTGGTCGTGGACCAAATCGCGAAACGTACCTGTCTGATCGGTGGCCACATCGCTCACCAAAATTTCCGTGTCGCTGCGCCGGTTGACCTCGCCGACGGTGATGTTCTTGTCGTGCAATTGCTTGGTGAGCTGATCAATGGTCTGATCGCACCGGAGTCCTACGGCTTCCTGCGTTTGCACCTGCAAAACCAAATGGCTTCCGCCGCGCAGGTCAAGCCCCAGATGAATACGCTGCGCAAAATTTGCCTTTAACTGTGAAATGGACGTGGGGAATTCCGGAAGCCCAAATAATCCAAACACGCATAACAGCACAACGGCCAGAATAATAATGCTTTTCCACCTGAGCTGGGAAGTCATGCTTGTTACTGAATCTCCTTCGTGTCTGGCTGGGCAATTTCCACTATGGCCGTTCGCGCCACGCGAATCTTCACCTGTTCGGCGATTCTAAGCAAGATGGCGTTGTCTTCCAGACCGGCCACCGTGCCATAAATTCCGCCGGAGGTAAGGATCTTGTCTCCATTTTTAAGAGCCTGTTGCATGGCTGCCGTTTTTTTCTGACGACGCTGGGCCGGCAGAATTAACAGCAGGTAAAAGATAACCATGATCAGAACCAGCGGCAGGAACGCCATAATCCCGCCCGACGACACCTGGGCCAACAGCGGCGGCGCAACAGACTTTTCGGCAATGCCAATCCCGGCTGGGACGGCCAAAAAAACTTCGTTCATCATGACTGTAGGGTCCGCGGATGTAAGGACCTGATTACCCTCTCGGAAGATGGCTCCCCAACTGTTTCAATCCCTCACTCGGAATGCCCCTTCGCCAGGCGTGCTTGGAGGTCGAAACGGAAGCTGTCAAGTTTCCCAAAACTAATAGCCTCTCGGATTTGGCGCATTAAGTCAAGGTAAAAGTGAATATTGTGGTGTGTTCCAAGCATGCCCCCCAGCATTTCATTTGATAAAAACAAATGACGAAGATAGGCCCGCGAGTACCGGCCGCATACCGCGCACCCGCAGGACGCATCCAGGGGCCGCTCATCGCGTGCGTGGCGCGAATTGCGAATGTTCAGGCGGCCCTGCGATGTAAACAGACACCCGTTTCGCGCATTGCGCGTCGGCAGCACGCAATCCATCATGTCCACGCCCAGCGCCACATAATCAGGGATTTGCTCCGGATGTCCCACGCCCATCAGATACCGCGGGCGGTCAGACGGAAGCTGGGCGGTAACTTGGGCCACCATTTCGCACGTGATGTCGTGCGGTTCCCCCACCGCCAGTCCGCCAATGGCGTACCCGGGAAAGTTCAACTCGACGAGCGCATCGGCCGACTCACGCCTCAGCACCGCATGCGCTCCGCCCTGGACGATGGCAAACAGCATTTGCCTCGCGGCGTCGCCCTGCGCGGCAAAAAAATCCTGGCACCGCACCGCCCAGGCCTTGGTTCGCAAAGCCGCGGCGCGCGCGCGATCGAAATCAGCCGCCGCTTCCACGCACTCATCCAGCACCATGATGATGTCGGCGCCCAGCGCGACTTCGATCTCCATGGCCTTTTCGGAAGATAGAAAATGCTCCGAGCCATCCAGATGAGAGCGGAACGTTACTCCATCGTCGTTTACTTTGCGCAAGTCCGCCAGACTGAAAACCTGATACCCGCCGGAATCCGTCAGGATGGGATGCGGCCACGACATAAACGAGTGGAGACCGCCTAGTTCGCGAATTAGTTCATGGCCGGGTCGAAGATACAGATGATAGGTATTGGAAAGGAGAATTTGTACACCGAGAGATTCAAGCGCGCTCTGGGTCATGCCCTTGACCGTGGCGGCGGTGCCCACGGGCATGAACGCGGGCGTTTCAATTACTCCATGTGGTGTTTCCAGGCGGCCCAGGCGCGCGCCAGTGGGATCGGTTTTTAAAACTTCGAAGCGAAATGACACGCTTCGAGTCTATCAGGCAAACGCGGCTGCCCAGCCTACCTTCGCGGCGATCCATATTATCCACACTACAATGAGGGTAACCAGCGCGCGGCCAAAACCAATTTTTCGCGGATTCGCCGTGGAATATCCGACCGCCTGCAGCAGGAGCGTCCAAATCACAAAAATATCCAATGAGCCGAGCAGCGCCAGCATCCACTTGGGAGCGTCGCTGGCCAGCAGCGCTCCCGGATTGGAGGCTAGTAAATTGTCAAGATCAACCATGTCCGGCGGTTTCAGCAAAATCACCACAATTGCTAGAATGTAAGCCAACAAGAAAGGCATCCACGCGTACGCTACGATGGCCATGCAGGTCTTGAACTTCAATTGCGCGCCGGCCGTCAGGTTAAATACGCCCAATCCGACGGCGGCCAGAACGACGATGGATAGAGCCACCCCGACCGTGCCAAAAACATATCCGAAATAAGGCGCGTATCGCGATTGGGCGTCAATGGCTTTTTCCCGATCCTCCGCGCTCATTTGCTGCGCGCGAGAGCTTTTAGCGAATTGCTTCTCCATGTATCCATGCCAACCCACCCGCTGGGTAAAGACGAATATCACCGCGAATGACGCAATGCACAGCAACACTGTGGGCAGGATCCAATCCGGCCGCGCGGCAATGTCCGCAAAAGTCGCCTTGGGCTGGAAGAAAACTCCCATCAGCCGTTGCATCGCATTCAGTCGAGCGGGTGGTTCAAGAGTGGAAGCCGTGGCCATGTTGTGTGCCTCGCTTTCGGTGTGGATTGGGATTCAAAATGCCTGCTCATTCTACGCGCTGGGCATGAATATTACACCGTGCCCGGGATATTTTCCCTCCAATCCCGCGCGCGCGAACGGTCCGACGGCAGCGGCTCAAACGGCGGCAATACCGGCGCAGCCCGCAACAGATCCTTGGTGTATTCATTTTGTGGGGAGCCAAAAATTTGCTCGGCCGGGCCGGCTTCAACGAATTTTCCGGTCCGCATCACCGCCACCCGGTCAGCCATTTGCGCGACCACGGGCATGCTGTGCGAAATCAGTATCATCGTCAACTGGAATTCGCGTTTCAGGCGATTCAGCAAGTCCAGGATTTGCGCGCCGACGGAAACATCCAGCGACGCTACGGGCTCATCCGCAACGACCAGCGCCGGACGCAAGATCAGCGCCCGCGCAATGCTCAGCCGCTGCTTTTGGCCGCCCGAAAACTCGTGGGGATAGCGCCCCAGGGCAGTTTCGTCCAATCCAACTGCACGCAACATTTGCACAGCACTATCGCGCCGCTGGGCCCGGCTCTTGCTCGATTCGTGGATGAGCAGCGGCTCGGCTAGCAAATCCTCCACTTTCATTCTGGGATTAAGGGAGGTCGCGGGGTCCTGGAAAATTATTTGCATGGAGCGGCGGGTGGAACGCAGCTTCCGTCCCCTGGCCGCCAGCCAATCCTCTCCGCAAAAGTTTATGCCGCCGCCGTCCGGTGGAATGAGCCGCAATATAAGCCGTGCCAGCGTAGTTTTTCCGCAGCCCGATTCCCCCACAATCCCAAATGTTTCTCCGCGGGACACGTCAAAACTCAAGCCATTCACCGCCAAGGACCGTTCCTCATTCTCCGGCGTGGAACCGCGAGACGAAACAAACGATTTCCGCAACTCTCGCACGCTCAGCAGAGAATTCATATCTTTAGGACCCAACCGCTCTTCGAACCAGCCGGGGCGCCGCTCGCAACAGCTTCTTAGTGTATGCATGACGCGGGTGAGTCAGCACTTCGCCGGCTGGCCCTTCCTCCACAAAACGCCCCGCGTTCATCACGCATAACCGGTCGGCAATTTCATTGGCAACGGCTAGATCGTGAGTGATGAAAAGGATCGCCAATCCCAGTTCATCCCCCAACCGTTTGAGCAATTCCAAAATTTGTTTTTGGACGGTGGGGTCGAGCGCGGTTGTCGGCTCATCGGCAATCAGCAAACGTGGGCCGGATGCCAAGGCCATTGCGATCATGGTGCGCTGGCGCACCCCTCCGGAAAGTTGGTGTGGATATTGCGATGCGCGAATCTCCGCTTGTGGAATCGCCGCCCGGCGCATGGATTCCAGCGCGAGTTCGCGAACCTTCCTCGCTCGCAACCGCGGTTGATGCGCGCGAATAGCTTCTTCAATCTGCGCTCCCGCGCGCATCACCGGATTCAGCGCCGAAAGCGGCTCTTGAAAAACGATGGCGATCTCGCGCCCGCGAATTGCCCGCATCTCGGGCGGCGAGGCGGCCAGCAGATTGGCCGATCGCCCTGGCATTCCGCCGTCTTCCGGCGCCCTGGATTGCAATATCGCTTCGCCCGTTGCTCGCCCACCCCGCGGCAACAATCCCATGAGCGCGAGCGCGAGCATCGTCTTCCCTGAGCCCGATTCCCCCACAATACTCAACACTTCGCCTTCTTCAATGCGAAAAGACAAGTCTTGCACCGGTTGAATCCAACCCTGCGGAGTGGGCAATTCGACAGTGAGACCGCTTGCCTGTAGGAGTGGCGCCATGTGGACATCATAAAATGAATTTAGCCGGGGGGAGCAAATTACAACGACTAACGTTGGGAAGAGCGGTTAACGGACGGCAACCGGCATTGCTGATGACCTAGCTGGGCTTGCGTCCGCCTAATTCGCAGGGCGGACGTTTTCGCCAAATTTCGTTCCCAGAGCCTTTAAGTACAAATCCATGGTCCTTGTATAGCCCATGACAAACCGCGCCACAAAACGAAAGATGGGGTTGTGGACGTCTCCCGTTTCATAAATGCGCAACCTGGAACCGCCGTTGACCGGCTGAATGTCCCATGTCCACTTCCCGCTGAATGGCAATTGGGGATCGGCGATAACCGCCGTCAATGTTTCGGGCGGATGAAGCCACTGCAGCAATCAGCACGACGATTACGCCTATCAGAATGAACAGCCACTTCATCAAAGTCCTTCCTCGATTTCCCCTACCGCGAAGCGGCGTTTTACTGAGCCTCATGGCCCAAGGTTGTCTGGTATAAAAATACTCGTTTCCGCTATTGGCGATCCTGAAATTCCTCGTGCCAGGCCATTTGAATGGCTTCGAGCTTGCCTTCATTGGAGAGGGAGGCATCGCCGGTGAATCCCAGCAGCTCAGTGACCCATTTGCGGAGATCCGTGAAGCGAATCGTCAGCGGATCAGTCCCGGGAAATTTATCGGCAAGGCGAATGCCGATTTCCTCTGCGTCATCCCAATCGAACGTATCCGGCATAACACTCCTTTGAGATTGTTTTCCCTGCCAATCGGTCAGGCGCCTAATGGCTAGCGTCCGCCATTCCCGAACGAATGCACCCGCCGTCGTTTCCGTGCAGAGCGAGAAACTGCTTTTCATCAATTAAAACTCTTAGTGCTCCGTCTCGCGCGCGTAATTCTTGTTCCATTCGGGAATTTCCACCACCAGATCCGCCGTGCCGTCCGGAACGCACTGGCAACTAAGCCGCGATTTCGGCGTCACGCCCGGCGCCTCATCCAATTGATCAAGCTCGGCGTCACTGGCTTCATTGCAGGATTCCAGTCCCTGATGAACGATGACGTGGCATGTGGAACACGCCACCACGCCGCCACAAGCATGATCAAGTCCCACGTGATGGCCCAGGGCCACGTCCAGAATGCTGCCCGGCAGGCCATTGTGATCGTAGGGAATTTTCTCTGGATCGGCCTCCACCGTCTGGCCTTCGCGCACGAAGGTGATTTTGAATTTCTTCGTGGCCGGGACGAATTCGACCTGCTCTATATATGGATTCTGTCCGCCCATTGGCGCTCCTTCCTCACGCTTCGTCCACCCGTTTGCCTTCCAGCGCGGTTTGCATGGCCTGGTTCATTACCAGCTCGGCAAGGTGCGTGGTGACCTGATTCAATTCGTCCATCCGGGCGCGGATGAGCTTGTAATCCGTACCAGCCATCCCCTGCCGCAACGCACCGGCCACGGCAACAATGTCATCGCGTTCTGCGGTATCTAATTCGGCGGAATCCTCTCGCGCCAAAGTCTTCTCCGTCGCCTTAAGCACGGTTTCTGCCTCGTTGCGCGCTTCGATAAGCTGACGCTCGGAAAAATCCATCTCAGCGAACTCGATGGATTCTTCGAGCATGCGTTCCACTCCCGCATCGGTGAGGCCGTAGCTGGGCTGCACTTCAATAGTGTGCTGCTCGCCGGTGCGAAGATCGCGTGCCGCTACTTGCAGGATTCCATTCGCGTCAATCAGAAACCGTACCTCGATGCGCGCCAGCCCCGCGGGGCCCGGCGGAATGCGAAGCTGAAAACGCGCCAAGGAACGGCAGTCGCTGGCCAGCTCACGTTCGCCCTGCAAAATATGCACGTCAATGGCGGTCTGATTATCCACGCCGGTGGTGAATAATTCCTGCGCGCTGGCTGGAATTGTGGAATTGCGCGGGATGAGTTTGGCCACCACTCCACCCATGGTTTCAATGCCCAGCGACAAAGGCGTGACATCCAGCAGCAGCATGGTCTGCACGCCGCTCTCGAGGATGCCGGCCTGTACGGCGGCGCCGAGCGCCACCACCTGATCGGGATCCAGTTCGCAGTGGGGTGCGCGCCCAAAATAAGCGGCGACCGTTTCGCGCACTAGCGGAATGCGCGTGGAACCGCCGACCAGCACCACTTCGTCGAAATCGGACGGCGAAAGTTTCGCGTCCGCCAGCGCCATTTTCACCGGCGTCATCGTACGTTCAATGATGGGACGAATGAGAGTCTCGAATTCCGCGCGCAACCATTGATGGCCCCAGATTTTTCCATCCGGAAGGGTGAATTGCACGGTCGCGCTCAAGGTTGAAGAAAGCTCGTGCTTGGCAGCGATTAACGCCTGGCGCAACTCCTGCACCGCAGGGGGGAAGCTGGCGATCTCCAGATTGAACTGGCGGCCGATTTCCTTAGCAGCGAACGTCTGCATGGCGTTGTCCACGTCGTCGCCGCCCAAATGGGTGTCGCCATTGGTGGAAAGGACCTGATAAATATCGCCCTGGCCGGTGGAGATCAGTTTTAAGACTGAAATATCGAAAGTTCCGCCGCCAAAATCGTAAACCGCCACGCGGCCCCGCTGCTTCTCGTGAAGACCGTATGCCAAGGCCGCGGCGGTCGGCTCATTTACTAGGCGCACAACCTCCAACCCGGCCAGCCGTCCGGCATCCTTGGTGGCCTGTCGCTGGGCATCGTTGAAATAGGCCGGGACGGTGATAACCGCGCGGGAAACCGGCGCGGCAAGAAAATCCTCGGCCCATGATTTCAGTTCGCGCAGAATAAACGCGGAAACTTCCGGCGGCGTGAAAAGTCTTTCTCCCAGCTGAACTCGCAAAGCGTTTCCGCTCGTGTGATCAATGCGAAAGGGAAAAAGCTTCAAATCGTTCTGAACGTCCGCCACGCCGCGTCCCATCAGCCGCTTGACCGAATAAATCGTGCGTTCCGGCTGGGTCAGCAAACGGCGGCGCGCCGCTTCGCCAGCAACCACAGCGCCATCCGCATCCACGCTGACAACCGATGGACACAAAGCGCTGCCGTACGGCCCGGCGATGCAACGGGGCTTTCCGGTCTGCGCATCCAGGCACGCAATTAAGCTATAAGTGGTGCCTAGATCGATGCCAACAATGCGATCCATTTTATCGTTGCTCCAACTCGGACTGCTCCAACTCGCCCTGTACCGTGTTCACCAGGTTGCGGACGTACGACCTACGGTTCAAAATCTCGTTGAGACGAGCCAGCAATTCTGCACGCCGCGCCGGCGCAGCGGCATTCGAGCCATTGCCAGATTCAAACTCCAGCGCCGCATCCCAGTCACCCGATGCCGCGGAGAGCTCAGCGTCAATTTCAGCCAACTTTTCCTGAAAATCACCCTGCGCTTCGACAAGACGGTCCCGAAGTGCCGCCGCTTCCTCGCCATCGGCCAAGTTATCCGCGCGTACGGAACGCATTTCGTCGAGCGATTCGTTCAGCTCAAAGACTTCCGCCAGCAGTTCCGGCGGTGCTTGTTGCTTGGCCGCGCCTTCCCGTCGGACTCCCTCCCGCTCCAATAAATATTCCACGCGCGAAAGGGGGTTTTGCAGAATGCGGCTGGCGTCGTTGAGCCGCGAGGAGCGATCCAGCGAAAGCTCGCGCTCACAGTCACTGGCCCGGACAAAATTATCCGGATGCAACTTCCAGCTCAACAGCAGAAATTGCCTTTCCAGTTCCGCGCTATCCAGCTGCAGTTTTCGGGGTAGGCCAAAAAACGCAAAATAATCTGCGTCGGCAGCCAGTGGTTGAATTCGTCCGCAAGCGGGACAAAAATGCGCCGCGCGCGTTTCAGCCCCACAATTCCAGCAGGCTCCATCCGGTTTTTTACCGCCAGCAGAACTCTTCGTGGCCCGGGAAACAGGCGTACCGCTCTGTAGATTCGCGGAAATTGTCATTTTAGAATTTCACTGAAGAAAGCATCGAAGCCCCGCTCCGTCCGGAATTGCCATAGCTCCGAGGGAGACAGCCCGCTCAGGCCGTAAACGAGCTTCCGCAGCCGCAACTTCGCGCCGCGGCGGGGTTGTGGAAAACAAAACCCTGCCGCATCAAATCTTCCTGATAATCGAGCGTCGTGTCGTTCAAATAAAGATAACTCTTGGGGTCCACAAAAATCCGCGCGCCGTTCTCTTCGAAAACCTTGTCGCGCTCGCGAGCCTGGGTATCCAGTCTCATCGCATAGGTAAGGCCCGAGCACCCTCCGCCCTGCACGCCAACCCGCAAGCCCCCTGCTTCCAGCGTCACGCCGTCGCGGGCCAATAATTCCTGAATTTTTGTCGCCGCTTTTTCGGTTACATGGATCATCTTCGACAGCCTCAATCTCTAAAATGGTCAATGCGGCACTGCCGTGGATGCGAATCCGCGCCAGCCGCTAACTGCTCGCAACAGCCGTTCCTGGTTCGATTACACCGCTTGGTGAACAGCCGGTGCGGCGGTTTCATGCGCTTGAGCCCCAGCCTCGCCGCGCTTTTTCTTCCAATCGGAAATGGCCGCCTTAATGGCGTCTTCGGCCAGCACCGAGCAATGAATCTTCACTGGCGGCAGCGCAAGCTCCCGAACGATATCAGTGTTCTTGATATCAAGAGCTTCCTCGACAGTCTTGCCGCGCACCCACTCGGTCGCGAGCGATGAACTCGCAATCGCCGATCCGCACCCGAACGTCTTGAACTTGGCTTCCTCAATGACGCGCGTCTCGGGATTAATTTTCATCTGCAGCTTCATTACGTCGCCGCATTCCGGCGCGCCCACCAGGCCGGTACCCACTTGCGGGTCCTTCTTATCGAGCGAACCCACATTGCGCGGATTGTTGTAGTGCTCGATTACCTTATCTGAATAAGCCATGTCATTACCCTCCGTCAAAAATTTTGTTAGATAACTACTCCGCTGCCCAATTCATCTTGCTAATATCCACTCCCTCTTTGGCCATTTCATAAAGAGGGGAAAGTTCCCGAAGGCGCGTAACCGTCTCCACCACTCGCGCGGCCACGTAATCCACTTCCTCTTCGGTATTGAAGCGGCCCAGGCCGAATCGAATGGAGGTGTGGGCCAAATCTTCGCCTACGCCAAGCGCCTTGAGAACATAGCTGGGCTCCAATGTGGCGGAAGTGCATGCGGAGCCGCTGGAAACAGCGATATCGTTGATACCCATCAGCAGCGATTCACCCTCGACATAAGCAAAGCTGATATTAATGCTGTGCGGCAGCCGGTGAGTCATGGAACCATTAATGTAAGTTTCATCAAGCGGGCCCATGATGGCGTCCTTCAATCGATCGCGGAGGCCGCGCAAACGCTCGGCTTCCGAATCCATTTCGAGACGGCATAGTTCACACGCCTTGCCGAATCCGACGATGCCTGGAACGTTCAGCGTGCCGGAGCGCATTCCGCGCTCATGCCCGCCGCCATCAATGACCGCGCTCAATTGCACGCGCGGATTGCGCCGCCGCACGTAAAGCGCTCCCACACCCTTGGGCCCATAAAGCTTGTGCGCGCTGATGGAGAGCATGTCAATATTGTCGCGCTGTACATCAACCGAAATCTTGCCGACGGCCTGCACTCCATCCACGTGGAAGAAAATGCCCTTTTCCTTGGCGATTTTGCCGATTTCCTCAATGGGCTGCACGGCGCCAATTTCATTGTTGGCATACATGATGCTGATGAGAATCGTCTTCGGCGTAATCGCGCGGCGCAAATCGTCAAGATTGATGCGCCCGTCCTTTTCCACCGGCAGATAAGTAACCTGATATCCGTATTTCTCCAAGCGTTTGCAGGTATCGAGCACCGCCTTGTGCTCGGTCACCTGGGTAATGATGTGATTGCCCTTCTCGTGATACATCTCCGCGACACCCTTGATCGCCAGATTGTCGGACTCTGTGGCGCCGCTGGTAAAAATAATTTCCTTGGGGGTCGCATTGATGAGCTTGGCAATCTGCGCGCGCGCATTTTCCACCGCTTCTTCGGCGGCCCATCCAAAGGGATGGTTGCGGCTGGCCGAGTTCCCAAATTTTTCGGTGAAATACGGCAGCATCGCTTCCACCACTCTCGGATCAACCGGAGTGGTCGCGTGATTATCCATATAAATCGGCAGTTTTACAGCCATTCCATGTTCTCCTGAACCATTTTTCTAGCCCATTTTCTTGAACGGGCGTTCTTACAATCTAATCTCGACCACTTGCGATGATCTCTCATCGGCCATTTGCGAAATGGTTACACGGCCGAGCACTTCCAAAATCGAATCGTTCACGCGCCGCAGCGGCTCACGCACCGTACAAGTACTCGCTTGGATACATTCGCCGCGATGAGTGACGCACGAAGTAATGGAAAGCGGTCCTTCCACTGCGCAAATCGCGTCTAGCGCGCTGATCCGCGCGGGATCCTTGGCTAATGTGTAACCGCCCATTGCGCCATGCCGTGCGGCCACCAATCCCCCGCGAGCCAGTTGCTGCAGCACTTTCGCCATCAGGGTAGCGGAAATTCCATAGTTGCCCGCAATGTCCCCCGCACTTAATGACGCGCCTAACTGGCGATTAAGCGCCAGGTGCTTCAAGGCGATCATTGCGTAATCTGCTTTCTTCGAAATCTTAAGCATTTAAATACGACTCAATTAGTCGCATTTGTATGATAGCGCACCGATGGGTGTGTCGTCAACAATCATTCGGCCAAATTGGATTTCATTTCAAGTTCCTCTATATCATCCACTTACGTGGATTATAGGTGGCTATAGCCCTCATCGCAACCATGCAATGGTAGGGTCCCGCACCAATTATTGCTGTCATGCTATAACGATAGGCGGGCCTTGCCACAGCCAGTCCCTCGGCTCTCGCAATCAAATTAGTAAACCGCCGGGCAACCGCTATGATATACCCTAAGATTACATCACGCGGTTTTCCTTCTGCTGTCGCGGCTTCGCATCTGGGTTAGAATGACCGCTAGGCGCATGCCATGCGGAACGTGACGGCCATCTATCCCGGTTCGTTTGATCCGGTCACCAACGGACACCTCGATCTAATTTCCCGCGGCGCGCGCATTTTTGGACGGCTCATCGTCGCAGTCCTCCGAAATGCGGAAAAATCACCGTTATTTTCCCTGGACGAGCGAGTCGAAATGCTGAAAGATGCGACTAGCCTATGGCGCGACAATGTGGAAGTGGACGTCTTCGACGGCCTGCTAATGGACTATGCGCGAAGGCGCAAGGCGCTGGTAATTGTCAGAGGAATTCGCGCTATTTCCGATTATGAATATGAATTGCAAATGGCCTTGATGAACCGGAAACTGGAGCCGGGTATTGAAACGATGTTTATGATGCCAGCGGAAGCTTACAGCTACCTGAGTTCGCGCTTGGTGCGGGAGATTGCCCAATTGGGCGGCGCGGTGAAAGATCTGGTTCCCGCAGCGGTGGAAGAACGTCTGAAGGTAAAATTCGGCTAGAATATTTAAGAGATTTACCGAACATGCAGATTTCCGACCGTGTGGAACGCATCGCGATTTCTCCCACCGTGGCCGTCATAATGGCGGCGGCGCAGTTAAAGGCGCAGGGCTGTGATGTAGTGGATTTCGGAGCGGGCGAGCCGGATTTCCCCACCCCGGATCACATCAAGCAAGCAGCCGTGCGCGCGCTGGCTGAGAACCGCACGAAGTACACTCCGGTGGGCGGCATTGCGCCGCTGCGGGAAGCGGTCTGCGCATGGCACCACAGAGAACTGGGCAGCGCGTATCAGCCGGATGAATGCATCGTAACCGCCGGCGGAAAACACGCCCTTTTTAACGCCGTCTGCTCCCTCATCAATCCCGGCGATGAAGTAATTGTTTCAGTGCCCTACTGGGTGAGCTATCCGGACATCGTGAAATACGCCGGCGGCTGCTTCGTGTCCCTGGCCGTTTCCCCCGAGGATGGCTTCTGCCTTCGAGCTGCGGCGATCGAAAAACTGATCACGCCTCGCACTCGAATGCTGATTGTTAATTCCCCCGGAAATCCGACGGGTGCGGTGATTCCGCGCGAGGAGTTTGAGAGAATCCTGGATGTTTGCCACCACCATAATATTTGGCTGCTTTCCGACGAATGTTACTCGCATTTTGTTTATGGCGAGGCCAAGCCATTCTCAGTCGCCAGTTTGCCCAACGCGAAAGAGCACGTAATCATCGCTGGATCGCTCTCCAAGACCTTCGCCATGACCGGCTGGCGAATGGGCTACGCTCTTGCGCCCGCCCCCCTGGTGGAGGCGATGCTCAAATTGCAGAGCCAGTCCACCTCCAATCCCACGTCCATCTCTCAATATGCGGCTCTGGAAGCGCTGACCGGGCCAATCAACTCGGTCGGCGAAATGCTTCGAGAATACGGCAAGCGCCGCAAACGGATTCTCGAAGGGGTGCGCGCAATTCCGGGCGTCATCTGCGCAACACCCCAAGGTGCCTTTTATATCTTCCCCGATGTACGGGGCACATTCCGTCAATCCAGCGGGGGTCACCCTCATGATTGTGAGTCATCCGCAATCGCGAGCGACCTTCTGCGGGAAAAGCACGTCGCCGTGGTGCCTGGCGAAGCGTTCGGCGCACCGGGCTACATTCGAATCTCCTATGCCGCGTCCCTCGAACGAATTGATGAAGGCGTGAGGCGATTAACCGAATTTTTCACGCGGATGGCGGAGCGGCCGTGACCCTCCTGCCCGCGAGACTGGATCCTGTCTTCGTTCCGCGGATTTGGGGATCACGCACGCTCGCGCCCCTGTTCCCTGACAAGAACCAGCTAACCGAACCCGTCGTCGGTAAAGCCTCAATCGGTGAAATCCCGATTGGAGAAATATGGATGACGGGAAACGGCTGTCGGTTCGCATCGAATGCGCCCGACGGATTGGCGGGAAAAGCATTGGGCGATGTGTGGAGCTCACTTCCGATTGAATGGACCGGAACCGCAGCGCAGGGCAAATCGTTTCCATTATTGGTGAAATTTCTTTTCCCTCGGGAAAAGCTCTCCGTGCAAGTGCATCCCGGGGATGAATATGCGCGGCAGTGCGAAGCCAGTGCCGGTGGCGTGGGAAAAACGGAGATGTGGTACGTGATAGCGGGCGATGCGGGTGCCGGGGTGCTGATCAACTTGAAACCAGGTGTGACGCCATCATCTTTTCGCCGCGCAATAGCCGAGGGTACCGCAGAAGGCAGCCTGGAATTTTTGTCTATCAAAACCGGGGACGCCGTTTTCGTTCCGGCGGGCACGGTACATACCATCGGACCGGGGTTAGTGCTATGCGAGATTCAGCAAAATTCCGATATCACCTACCGCGTCTTTGACTATGAACGGCGCGATACCAAGGGCGAATTGCGGCCTTTGCACCTTGAAAAAGCCCTGGCGGTAATGAATTTCGGCGAACAAACGGGCGGCAAAATTGACCCGGTACAAATTCCGCGCGGCGCGGTGACGGAGACATTCTACGTGGCGTGCCGGCACTTTGCTATTGAGAAATGGGAATTTTCGGAAGACATTTCAGCGATCACGTCCGGCGATCATTTTGATTTGCTGATTATTTTAGAAGGAGAAGGCGCTTTTGAGCGCGACGGCCAGTCGCTGCCTTACTCGACAGCCCACGTTTGGCTCATCCCGGCGGCGCTCGGCGCCTATCACCTTGCTCCCACAACTCGGACAACTCTACTCCGAACCTACGTCCCTCCCAATGCGGCTGACCTGGCTCACCGCCTGACCCGTTGCGGCGTCCCAGAGTCAACCCTGTCGCGCCTGATTCATCCATAATCAATCCATGGCCAGAAACAAACTTACCGGTGCGGAAAAACTTCCGGCCTACGCTGTGCTCCTGGCCGGCGGCCGCGGCACGCGATTCTGGCCCCGGAGCCGGACGCGAACGCCCAAGCAACTCCTCAATATCGTCGGCAAGCACACCATGCTGCGGCAGACTTGGGACCGTCTATCGCCGCTTTTCCCGGCGGACCGCATGCTTGTAGTTACCAACTCCGAGCAAGCCGATGCGGTACGCAAGGAGCTGCCGCGCATTCGACCGGAAATGGTGCTCTCCGAGCCGGTGGGACGGAATACCGCTGCGGCAATCGGCCTCGCCGCCATCCACTTGGCTCACTCCCATGGCGACGCGCTCATGGCCGTGCTCCCCGCGGACCATTTCATTGCCCAGGCCGCAAAGTATCGGCGGATTGTACAGGCTGCCCTTAAATTGGCGTTGGAGCCGGAAAACCTAGTGGTAATGGGAATTCCTCCGTCCCACCCGGAAACCGGTTTTGGGTATATCGAGCGTGCGGCTGCGAAAGATGTAGGGGCACCCGGCGTTCTGGCGTATCAAGTCCGCCGATTCACCGAAAAGCCGCCCGCAAACATCGCCCGCAAATATGTCGCATCGGGGCATTACTACTGGAACGCGGGAATGTTTTTTTGGCGCGCTTCCACTTTTCTGGAATGTCTGGCCGGGTTTCTTCCCAAGACGCGCGCGGCGCTGGCGAAAATTTCCGCGGCAATTGGCACGTCAGGTTACGAAACCGCGCTTCGCAAATATTATCCGCTCCTGGAGAATATCTCGGTGGATTATGCGGTAATGGAACGCGCCACGCGCAAGGATGCGCTGGGCAGCAGATATCGCGTGCAGGTGATTCCAGCGGAAGTGGGATGGAGCGATATTGGTTCGTGGAATGCGGTTTACGATTTGCTGGCCACACGGGCAAATAAAGATATTTCCGCGGGATTCTCGCTGGGAATTGATACCTCGGGGAATTTTTTCTGGAGCCCCGGCAAGTTTATTGCCGCCATCGGAGTGCAAAATCTTGTGGTGATAGAAACGAAGGACGCTTTGCTCATCTGTCCGCGCGACCGGGCGCAGGACGTGGGTAGAGTGGTGAAGTGGCTGGAGAAGAAACGGCAACGATCCTTGCTATAGTCACACACGAAGAACACCGCTGCTTTCCACGATTTACGCCATCGCCTATACTTCATAACTGTGAAGCCCATCACATTTGGCACCGACGGTTGGCGCGGAGTCATCGCCGATGACTTCACCGATGAAAATGTCAGGAGCGTAGCCTATGCCATCGCGCGATACATCGTGCGAGTGGAACGCCCGGACCTTGGGGTCATCATCGGATATGACACGCGCTTTGCCTCCGAACGCTTCGCTCGGGTAGCCGCCGAAGCGGTCACCATGACCGGTGCCAAGGTGTGGCTTTCAGATTCCGCCTGCCCGACCCCAGCGGTTTCTCTTTTGGTGAGGCAGCGCAAAGCGGCTGGCGGAATCGTAATTACCGCGAGCCACAACCCTTTTCGCTGGAATGGCATAAAACTCAAGGCCAGCTATGGCAGCTCCGCGTCACCCGCGATTGTTTCCCGTGTCGAAAAAGAATTGGCCGAAGTACTGAAAGACGGCCTGCCGCCGCTTCCCGCCCGGCCGGATCTGATTCAGTCCCTGGACATCCGCACTCCTTATCTCGCCACTCTGGAAAAATTGGTTGACTGGGAGCGAATCCGCGCGGCGAAGTTGCGGTTCATGGTTGACCCCATGCATGGCTCGGCGCGGGGTCTGCTGCGCGAACTGTTTGAACGGCATGGAATTTCCTGCGAGGAAATACGAGGCACGCGTGACCCACTATTCGGTGGAGTGAATCCGGAACCAATTGAACCGAACGTGGAGGCTCTGCGAGAGGCTATACGGGGCAGCGGCTGCGACGGAGGTTTCTGCGCTGATGGCGATGGTGATCGCATTGGAGCCATGGACGCCAACGGCACGTTTATCAATCCTCACCAAATTTTTTCATTGCTGCTCTGGCACCTGGCGGGCACACGGAAATTACCAGGCGACGTGGCGAAAACTTTTTCCACCACCAAGATGATTGACGAAATAGCCCAGCGCTTTGGCCGCAAGGTCTGGGAAACGCCGATCGGCTTCAAATACATCTGCGACCTGATGCTGGAGCGCGACATCCTGATTGGCGGCGAAGAAAGCGGAGGCATTGGCACCAAACTCCATTTACCGGAGCGCGATGCCACGGTGAGCGCGCTGCTCCTTGCCGAAGTGATCGCTTGGCACGGCAAGAGCCTCGGTGAGTTGATTTCGATGCTTCATGCGGAATTTGGCGAGCATCATTATGGACGTGTGGATTTGGAATTGCGGCCAGGCCAGAAAGAGAAAGCTATTGACTATTTTTCGCGCGAAGACGTCACGCGGCTTCTCGAGTGGCCGGTTGTTGGCAGAGAAAACATGGATGGAATCAAGTTATATCTCGGCGGAATCGGGTGGGTAATGGCACGGGCAAGTGGAACCGAGCCAATGTTACGAATTTATTCGGAGACTTCATGTCCGGAAACCACGCGCCGAATTCTCAATGACGTTAGCGCAATGGTCCGCACTCTGCAAGCGGATGCCTAAGCTCCGCATTATCAGGAACGGAGTAACTATCAGATGAAACGACGGCTCTACACATTGGATGTATTTACTAAGCGCCCTTTCGCGGGCAACGCCTTAGCCGTAGTCGCCGACGGAGATGGGTTGCCGCCCGCGCGAATGCAGGCCATTGCGCGGGAGATGAATCTTTCCGAGACGGTTTTCGTCCAACGTCCCACCAATAACCGCGCTCTGGCGCGGCTGCGCATTTTTACTACCTTGCGCGAGCTGCCTCTTGCCGGGCATCCCGTCATCGGCACGTGGTTTCTCTTGGCGGAACTTGGCGTGGTACCCGCTCAGGAAGGCGAAGTGCATATTTTGCAACAGACCGGAGCGGGAATTCTGCCGGTGGCGATCCGGTTCGCGAAAGGGCGACCGGAAATGGTCACCATGACGCAATGCCCGGCGCGATTTCAGCGGGCCCGATTTTCGCGGGCGGACCTTGCGGGGCCGCTAGGCCTTTCCGCTGCTGATTTTGAACCCTCGCTTCCGCTGGAGTTCGTGTCCACTGGCATTGCCAACCTGATAGTCCCTCTGCGCTCGCGAGCATCCCTGAAGAAGATTCAGACAAATGTCCATGCCCTGCACAAAATACTGGGGCGCGATGGCTCGATGGCCTATTGCTTTACGCTTGGCAGTGCCGCGCGAGCCTACGCGCGTGGCATGATTCCCTGGGCCCTGCAGGAGGATCCCGCGACGGGTTCGGCGGCGGGTTCGCTGGGCGCGTACCTGGTTAAGCATGGGGAGCTAGAACCTCAGCGGGTCCTTTCAATCTTGCAAGGCGTGGAAATGGGCCGGCCGAGCGACATTCAAGTGCAAATAGAAAGGGCGGATGGCGGCCGGCTGACGCCATTTGTCAGCGGCGCGGCGGTTCGTATTTTCGAAGGAGTACTGGAGGCTTGACGCACTGCAGTGCCAAACGAATTCCTCCCTGGTTGTAGATAATCCTCTCTACTCATGGCCTTGTAGAGAGCCCATTGCCTGCTTCATTTTCCCTCATTTCATTTCGAGTAGCCGGAAGGAACGGCCGAAAATCCGGCAAATGTGCGGGCCCAAGGACTTAATTTGCCCCACGGGTTTCTTCCGCTTTTGGAATTAAATCCTTATTCGGATCCGTACAGTAATACCCATACAGCGACAACCCTATCGTGAACTCCTCTAGCGCATCGTAGACTTTCTGAGAGGAGACACCTCATGAAACCAGTCAGATTAATCAGCACCGGGATTCTTGCTTTGTTCTTGGCAACCAGCATTTCTTCGGTTTATGCGCAAGATGAGAAACCGCAGGAGCAGTCGGCCAAGCCCGACGACCATGCGGCCAAGCCGGAGGAGCACCCCGCCAAACCGGTCGAGCACCCAAACATGCCTGCGAAGCAACAACAGGAAGCCAAGCCGGGCGAACATCCGGCCATGCAGCAGCAAGGCCGGGAGAGCGAGTCAGCGCACGTAACGGTCAATAAGAACGTCACTGTAGTTAACGGCCAGCGGCGGATACCGAATGCCACGTTTCGCGCCAGTTTCGGGCGGCAGCATACCTTTACCGTCAACAATATCACCGTGATTAGCGGGCAGCCGCGTTTTCAATATGGTGGCTTCTGGCTTGGGCTGGGCGTTCCATGGCCTGGGGCGTGGGCCTATGCCGACCCGGTCTACGTCGAATTCGTGGACGGCCAATACTACCTGTTTAACATCCGGCACCCGGGCCTGAGGATCGCTATCATCGTGCTTTAGGTTTTCTCTAAGCAGTCGCCTGACACTTCAATTTGAATGGCCCGCACACCCACGCGGGCCATTCGCATCATTGGAGCCATCGTGTCATCTAACAGATAGCAGAGCATGCGGTCAAAAAAAGAAGGACATTCATAAACGACTGCTAACGCTTTTCATTCTGCTACTACGTTGTGCTGACTAAGAGGAACCACGAATGGCGCATTTATTTGACCCATTGAAATTGCGGGATGTCACCCTTCGAAATCGCATTGCAGTTTCACCGATGTGCGAATATTCCTCTGAGAATGGCATTGCCAACGACTGGCACCTGGTGCACTTGGGCAGCCGCGCGGTGGGCGGCGCGGCGCTGGTATTTACGGAAGCAACTGCTGTTACACCAGAAGGCCGAATTTCGCCGCAGGACCTGGGCATCTGGACGGATGCCCACATCGAGTCACTGGCGCGGATTGTCCGTTTCATCCATGCTCGCGGAGCACTTGCGGGAATGCAGCTAGCTCACGCGGGACGAAAAGCGAGCACCCAGCGGCCATGGGATGGGCAGGCGGCACTGTCAGTGGAACAGGGCGGATGGCGGCCGGTGTTCGCGCCCAGCGCAATTCCCTTCAATGAAAAATATGCCATGCCCGAAGAGCTTTCCCGCGACGGAATTAAAAACTTGGTGGAATCTTTCGCACAGGCAGCGACGAGGGCAGTAGCTGCTGGCTTTGATGTACTGGAATTGCACGCCGCGCATGGTTATCTGCTCCAGGAATTTCTTTCGCCGCTGAGCAATAAAAGGACGGACGAATATGGCGGCACAATATCCAACCGAATTCGCATCGTGTGTGAGGTTGTAGAAGCAATTCGCCGCGCTTGCCCAGAAGGCATGCCTCTCTTTGTTCGTATTTCGGCCACCGACTGGACTCCCGATGGCTGGCAAGTCGAAGATTCTGTTTTTCTGGCGCGTCGCCTGCGGGAGTGCGGCGTCGATCTTGTGGACTGCTCGTCAGGTGGGAACGTGCCCCACGCGCAGATTCCTGTCGGCCCTGGCTACCAAACATCCTTTGCGGATAGGATTCGCCGCGAAGCGGAAATCGCCACCGGCGCGGTGGGAATGATCACCTCCCCCGCTCAGGCGGATCATATTATTCGCAGCGGCCAGGCTGACGTCATACTCCTCGCCCGCGAACTTCTGCGCGATCCTTACTGGCCTTTGCGGGCGGCTCGCGAGTTGGGACAAACCGCGTCATGGCCGGTGCAATATTTGCGCGCTGGCCCTCCAGATAGCCCGGCGCGCGAAACTTTTATTCCGCCGGTTTTGAAGAAATAAGGTTTCCCGCCAAGATTGGCGCTGGGACCTTTGGCAGACTTTTATATTTATTTGTTCGACAAAATTTAGGAGGAATCACATGCAAAGAACGGCAACGGCAGTCTGGCAGGGAACCTTGAAGGAAGGCAAAGGCACAATCTCAACCGAGAGCGGCGTCCTTTCGAATACCGCGTATTCGTTTCGGATGCGGTTTGAAAACGAACCGGGCACGAACCCGGAGGAACTAATCGCGGCTGCCCATGCCGCCTGCTTCACCATGGCACTATCGGGCCAACTGACCGGTGCCGGCATCACACCCGAACGGCTAACTACAACCGCGGCGGTGACGATGGAAAAGCTTGATGCAGGATTTACGATCAGCAAGATTCATTTGAACGTTATTGCACACTGCCCGGGCGCAAGCCGCGAAGCTTTCGAGAAAGCAGCGGATGCCGCCAAGACTAACTGCCCTGTTTCGCGCCTCTTAAAGGCTGACATCAGCATGTCCGCTACCCTTGAGGGCTAGCGAATCGCACCCCAAACGAAAATCGCACGCTACGGATGAAGTGATCTAACTGGTGGAATTCGGATCGGAGTTCCCGGTGGAAAGCTTTATGGCCGGACCAGACTCAGCCAGCCTCAGTTCCGGGTCATTGTGAATTTCTTTCAGTAATTCACGCGTAACTAGATCATCGGTTTCCGCAGCGTTGCGAATGCCCACCGGAAATCGGAGCACCACCTCCAAGCCGGAACTGGTGAATCGCAGCCGCGTTCTCGGTTTCATGGCATTTTCGGGCAGAGGCGCCAGGGTGCGCTCCATTTCCTGATACTGTTTTTCCATTTCCGCGCCATACTGCTCGTAAATTTTATTAACCACGGGGGCCAGCCGCTTTTCCACCAGCAGGTAATCGCTATCGGCGGCCAGCGTGATGGTGACCTCATGCCACGCAAAGCTGGTACCCGGGATCTGCTTGAAAAGGCCCGCTGTGAATTGGAAAATTACGGAATTTGCGAATGCGACAACGCGCCCGGTGGGTGACCCGGCGGGTGTGAGTTCCATCAAGTGGAGTCGAACCAACCCCACCTCCACCACCTCTCCGGTGACGAGGTGTCTGAGAAATCGCATGGGAAACGGGTCGAAATGCCACTTGACTTCATCGCAAAGGCGCACACCTGGCTGCCAGATTGCGCAGAGGTGTCTGGATTACACCATTGCTGTTGCGAACCAGCCGGTGGGTGTATAGTGCTGGTGTCAGGATGCCAAAATGGAAATCCTGGTTTAACCGGCTCAGGCCAATCGCGATTGAACACAAAGTAAAAATTTGGTCTGATAGGCAGGTCCGGTTGCGGCGCGCCCCGAGATGGCCTAGTCTTGATGGCGCACTGCTGCGGGTGACACCCTCACATCGCGAATTCGCCCAATTCCCAACCATGCTCCTCTCTTTGAAAACGAAATGGCTCCTGCGCTGCGCGCTTTGTGCGTGCCTCCCGGCTCTTCTGTGTTCCTCCGTACGCGCCCAACAGACCCAGACTCAGGAGTTCCCCGAGATCGACACCTATGTGGGTCTCACAGACAGATATCGCTTGATGTTCCAGGTGTCTCGATCGAAGGACGGGAGCACCCTGAATTCCACCCAATTTGGTCCGAATCTCGACATCAATTTTCGGCCCCTTCTGCGCAGGAAACTTCGCACCAACGATTCGGCGAAGGGAAACTTCCTGACCTTGCGGATCGGATATCAGTATCTCGAAAATGTGGGCAAGCCGAATGAAAACCGCGTCCAGTCGGCGTTGACTTCACGCTTCCACCTGCCCTGGTCGTTGGAACTTGCGGAGCGAAATCGTTTTGACCTCCGAGTTATCAGCGATCAGTTTTCCTGGCGCTACCGCAATCGCCTTACGCTCGAGAGAAGCTTTTCGATCAAGTCTTTTTCGTTCTCGCCTTACGCGCGGGGAGAGATCTACTACGACAGCAAACCGGGGACCTGGAACAAAAGCACGTACTCATTCGGCGCGGTGATTCCCATTCGCAAGCGCTTCGAATTGGAAGGCTATTACGAGCGTGAGAACACCACTGGCGGATCTCCACCGCATGTGAATGGGATTGGGACAACTCTATCCATCTATTTTCGCAGGAAACTCGCCTAGCAGCCGATGGTGTGGTCGTGGCCCCCCGAACCAGATCCTGGGACAAGGTGCCGGCGCCTGTCTGCTTGCCTAAAGAGTCCGCTTGAGCCCTGGCGAAATCAAAGGCCAAACGAACGATTCGATCACTCAACTGACGGTCATTATTCACCACCATGACGCCCGTCAATTCATTGGCCATTTGCTGCTCGGTAGCCGTTCGCCGGTACCAGTCAATCGTTTGGCTTAAAAAGTGAATGATGGTGGATGAGTTGGGCGTTGCGGGTGAAGGGGCTTGTGCGTTGCTAAAAGTTCCCGCAGGGAGAACAAGAATCAGTGCGAACATCGGAGCTCAAGCCGAAATGGACCTTATGAAATTGCCTTCCGCCATTCCTGTTTCAGCGTCATGAAGATGTGGCTGATGCATTCTGGGCATATGCGGGAGCGCCGTCGCGCTCCAATAGGTTAGCTTAAATTTCCTCTATGGGGCTTTTTCATCCACACGAAGCGGTATGTAATAGCACATACAGTTGAGGCAATGGCGGAGCGAAAGTAAAGGCTTCAGTCTTTAAGAGAATTCAATTTTTGACCTTGCGCAGCATACGCGGAGTGGCCATCCAGAGCAGCGTGGTACGCAAGGGCGCAAACCGTGTAATTTCTAGGCAGGCGACCCCGGGCTTCTTGAGTTCGGTGACGGCTTCATCCCGCCCCAGACCAAGCGCTAAAGCCAGGTCAATGTGCGGCCCATGACCAAAGCACATCACTTCGCGGGTGCGTATTCGGGATAGCTCGCGAAAAATATCCGAGGGTTTGGCCGTGGGCAGCAATGTGTCGGACCGGCGAATTTTCTCGCGGTGGAGTGAAAAAACCTCGCACGCTATCTCTGCTGTTTGGGCGGCGCGCAGGAACGGACTGGTAACCAGCGTGTCTGGCTCGATGCCAAGGTTGCGCAATCCGCGCATCACCTCTCGAGTCTTGTCCATTCCCTTGGAAGTCAAGGGGCGCTCAGGATCGGGGGGCGCTGAAGGGTTAGCGCGGCTCATTGCCGGGCCATGGCGTACCAGATAAAGGACCATGTAATTTCGTGCGCCGGTCAGGCGACTTGCTCCTTCAATTGAGCCCTGCGAAATATAGCCTTGCGATTAAACTCTCTTTCGAAGAGTTCTGCCCGGCGCTGCAACCCAACTAAATTCAAAATCGTTCCGGCGCGGGGCTGTATTCGGAATATCACGTTGCGGCGCTCAATGGCAACCTGGATCGAACCGACGCCTTCGCGATGGCCATCGTCCAGCTTCTCGGCAACACGGAGGATGGCCGATAACATGCGTATGTCACGACGCTGGTCATTGTCGAACGAATGATACATCTTATGTTCCTGCTCGGGATCGGACTTGCCATTGTGATAGCGCACCAGGCAAGCGACAATGTCGCGCTGGAGGCCTTGCAGGCCGGGAATCTCACTGTAACGGACCAGGTATTCGCCATGGCGGTGATGCAATTTCCGGCTGATAAAATTCCCCGTATCGTGAAGGGTGGCCGCTACTTCCAACAACCCACGCATTTCAGGCCTCATGCGATGCAGCGGGCGCAATTGATCGAAAAGCGAGCCGGCCAGGCGGCATACTTCTCCCGCGTGACGATTGTCATAGGCAGTTCTGCGCGCGAACCATTCCGCACCAGCCAGCAAGATTCGCTGCTGCTTGCGCTCGGCTTCGGATAGCTGCACAGGACCAAAATGCTGGGCGACCAGCTCGCGCAGGACGCCTTCGCGGACTCCCACGCCGGGTACGATCAGGTCGCGGATGCCAAGCCATTCGCAAATCGTGGAAATCACGATGGCGGCGATGCCCATTACTTCGGCTCGATCCCTCCTCACTCCAAACGCGCGCATTCTGCCGGGCACGTCATGTTCGAGAATGTCGCCCAGCCGCTCATGCAATGCCACCGCGTTCAGAACGGGTAAGCCGCGAAATCGCGCGCCCGCAGCGATACTGGCCAGCGCTTCGGCGTTTCCTCCGCAAGCCACGGCGGGACCGTCGCTAGTCTTACGGAGACGCGATGCCGAGGTTCGCAGCAACGCTCTCACACGCAGGCGAAGCTGAAGGTGTGTTGCCTTGCTGATCTTGCCGGCAACCTGGCAGGTATCCATGAGGCGCACTGTGCCTAGAGGGAGAGCCGCGCTGCGCACGGTCTGTCGAGCATCTAGAAAATTGATTTCGAGGCTGCCCCCGCCCAGATCGAAGATAAGGCGCGGAGAGATGGCTTCGCCAAGCACGCTACGAACGGCCAGACGCACCAGCCGAGCCTCTTCGGCACTACTGATTGTCTGCAAATCAATGCCTGACTTTTCGCGGATTCGTTCAATTAGCCGCCGGGAATTGCTAGCCTCACGGGTCGCAGCGGTACCCACCGCGCGCCAGGCGGTGACGCCATAGCGATCCATTTGATTGCGAAACAGGCGGAACGCGCGTACTGCGCGGATGATCGTGTCCTCGTCCATTCGGCCACGAGTGAAGACATGGTGGCCCAGGCGCACAGCGGCTCTCTCGGCGTGCAATTCCTCCACATCCTGTAGCGATGTGGCGCGGGCAATAACCAGACGGATAGCATTAGAACCCGCATCCATGGCCGCGAAGTAGACGGGCGGCGGCATGTTTTACCGCCAGAGGTGGGATAACGCGCGAGAGGGCTGGTATTTCGTATTGCGAATGCCCAGGTGCTCGGCAATGCGGGTTCGCAAATCGCGATTCACAGCCTGAATGGCCCGCTCGCCTTCGACCTCGATGAAATTGTGGCGCGCCGACAGGTGCTCATATTCCTTGCGAATCAGCGATTGATAGCGGACAAACGATTGGTATAGGTCATTGGAAAGCGACATATCCCGGCCTGCTTCCCAGTAACTGATGGAATGGGCCTTGCGAAATTCGCGGTCAAAGGCGACCTGAGGCCCCACATTGAGCCAGAAAACCAGGTCGGGCCGCAAGGCCAGTTCATAGATGCCGTGAAGATATTCGCGGCGAATCCCGCGCACTGCGGAGCGGGCTATCAAAGTGAAAATGTAGCGGTCCGCCAATACTATCAATCCGGAGCGCAGGGCCGGCAGAATCCTGCGCTCGAGCTGGTCGTAAAAATCGGTGCAATACATGAGCGCCAGCGTCAGGCGCGTGACCGTGTTTTCGGCGAGCAATGCGTCAATATCTTCGGCCACCAGATAAGAACGCCGCAACCCCATGGTTTGGACAGCGAAACCTTCCCATTCCAGCCACTCGGTCAGCAGGGCGATTTGGGTGGAGCGGCCAGATCCGTCGGCCCCTTCCAGGACGATTAGGCTGCCGCTTAGTTCTTCTTCCTTCACGCCAGGTGGTGGAGCGCCATAGAAGCGGGAAGCCTCACTGACGGCCGCCTTGGAGGTGCCTTTGCGGCGCTGGCCCGCCTTATCTCGAGGAGCTTTGGGGGGATGATTCGAGTTATGTGCTTTGGTTTTCATTCTTGCTTTCCCGGCGCGAAGCGCGACAATTCTATTCGCGCCGCCACAATTTCGCGCATCTGCTTTTGCAACTGATCCACGGCCAACGTGCCATCCATCAGCACGAAATGATCGGACTGAACCATTTGGTCGTAGTTGTTCAGAATCCGTTCCTGAAAGATACGGAAGCTTTCGGAGCGGTCAAGCGACAATCCCATATCCATTCCGGCTTCATAATATTTCAGCTTGGGGCGACCCGCCACAATACGATTTACCGCTACATCGAGAGGGGCGCGAAAATAAAAAGTAATGTCGGGGACTGGCGCGAAACTGTAGAGATTGCGCAGCCAGTGGGGAGCGCATCCGCGTGCCCCGTCGCGGGCAAAGGCGGTATAAATGTAGCGATCGGCCAGGACTAAATATCCTCCATTGAGCAAGGGCAAAATCTGGCGCTCACAACGGTCCGCGAAATCGGCGGCATGCAGCAGCGAGAACGTTGCGGGGGTCAGCAGGCGACCCTGTTTGCCGCGTTTTGTGGCCGACTTCACCAGAGGTGATGAATTCCATTCGGTGAAATGCAAGCGATAGCCACCGATTTCCAGCCAGCGTTTCAGAAGGTAGAGCTGGGTGCTCTTGCCGGAGCCGTCCGTGCCCTCCACGACGATAAGAGCGCCCGGGTAATGGCGGCGCGGAGCACGCGCCGCCGGTGTGGTGGCGAAGGTCGTCAACGTCGTAGCGGCTGTTTTTTCTTCCATGGGCATGTAATGTCCGTTTCCTCCAACGATGTCAGATTATACGGAGGAAGGGCCGGCATCGGTTAAAATATTGTAAATAGGAGGTAACGAATGGATTTCGCGAGGCGCTATCGAGTACGCCCGGGAAGTTGTGTCGAACTCTCCGGAGCGAACGCGGACGATATGGCGGGGTACAGCAAGGACCACAAGACTGAACGCCAGCTCAAGCAAGTCCTCAGTCGGCTCGACGAAATCCAACGCCTGCTCTACGCTGAAAAAAAACATGCCCTTCTGATTGTTTTGCAGGGCCTCGATACCAGCGGCAAGGATGGGACCATTCGGCACGTCATGTCGGGCGTTAGCCCCGAGGGCTGCCAGGTGAGCGCTTTCAAAGCGCCCACCGAAGAGGAGCGCGCGCATGACTTCCTGTGGCGCGTACATAAGGCGGCGCCGCGCCTGGGTGATATTGGAATATTCAACCGTTCCCATTATGAGGACGTTCTGGTTGTGCGGGTCCACAACCTGGTACCGAAGGATGTGTGGTCGCGCCGTTATGATGAAATTAACCAGTTCGAGAAATTTCTCACCGAAAATGGGACCGTCATCCTGAAGTTCTATTTGCACATCAGCAAAAAGGAACAGAAAAAGCGCCTGGAATCCCGCATCCACGATGCCAGCAAGAATTGGAAGCTCTCGGCGGATGACTTCAAAGAGCGAACATACTGGAACCAGTATCAGGCCGCTTACGAAGACGCACTCGCCAAGTGCAGCACGGAACGCTGCCCGTGGTTCATTATTCCCGCAAATCACAAGTGGTTTCGCAATCTGGCTGTTTCGCAAATTGTGCTGAAAACTCTTGAATCATTGAACATGAAATATCCACTACCGGCCGGCAACATCGAGAAACTTCGATTGAAATGACCACTCCGCCATTTTGGATGTTGACCGCGGATACGCCTATCAGGGACACTATTCTTCTGCGTTGAGAGGTTTTTGCGGCTCTCGGAATGCTCCTCTCAATTACCCCGGGGAACGGCCTGCGCCGGGCCATAGCGGGCCGGACTCATATACCAGTACGGAGGCGGAAATTATGACAAATCATCCCATAGGCGAACTTCTTCCGCCGACTCGTCTGATGCTCACGCCGGGTCCTTCCTGCATGGACCCCCGGGTTTATCGCGCCATGGCCACGCCCATCGTCGGGCACTTAGACCCATGGTTTACGGAAATGATGGGGGACGTGCAGGTACAGCTCCGCAAAGTGTTCAAAACCGAAAATCGGATTACTTATCCCATTTCAGCATCCGGTTCGGGCGGCATTGAAGCCGCGGTGCTCAATGCGTTGGAAGAAAACGATACGTGCATTATTTGTGTTAACGGATGGTTTTCCGAGCGCATGGCCGTAATTGCCGAACGAGCGCCCGGTGTGACAGTGATTCGCGTAGAAGCGCCTTATGGGCGCACTGTGGATCCGGACGACATCCGCCGGGCAGCCAAAGGGAAAAAGATCAAGTTCGTTGGCCTGACCCACGGCGAGACCTCAAGCGGCGTAATGCAAGACTTGAATCTATACCGCGGCATAGCCGACGAACTGGATGCCCTTCTGGTTGTGGACGCAGTTGCCTCGCTGGCCGGGGTCGCGCTGGACGTCGACCGCCAGCGAATTGACATTTGCTTCAGCGGCACGCAGAAGGCGTTGAGTGCGCCCCCAGGCATGGCACCTATTACCGTGGGGTCGCGCGTGGAGGAAATCATACGCAGACGCAAGACCCCGGTATGCAGTTGGTATTTTGACATGGCGCCAGTGATGAACTACTGGGGCAAGGAGAGGACCTATCACCACACCCCTCCTATTTCGCTGATCTATGGTTTGCGCGAAGCGCTCCGGTGCGTGCTGGAAGAAGGATTGGAAAAGCGCATTGAGCGGCATCGCCAGAACCAGTTGGCCCTGGTGGCCGGATTGGAGGCTATGGGATTGGAGATGTTTGTTACCAATCCGGCCGATCGCCTGGTCACGGTCACCGCGGTACGAGTTCCCAAGAGTCTCCACGAGCAAACAATTCGCGAACAATTGCTCGACGAATTTGACATCGAAATCGCCAGTGGCTTCGGTCCCGTGAAAGGCCAGATTTGGCGTGTGGGCTTAATGGGATATTCCTCACAGAAGAATAACGTCCTGTTGTTTCTTGCGGCGTTTGAGAAAGTACTGCTGGATCATGACTTCCGGGTGCCCGCTGGTGCGGGAGTGGGCGCCGCGGTTCGAACCTACCTTCAATCTGTGGCATCAGACCAGCCCGTGGCTGTAGGGGCGAGTATCCGCTAGAACGCCGGATTTTTGCGAACAATAAAAAGGGAGAATGACCGTAACCCAGAACACCCTAATTCCGAACGCCGGCTCGATGAGCGAATTTATTGGCGCGTTCGATGTGCGTTCCAAGGTGACGGATTACGTTTACTGTTGCCGCTTTTCCAATCTGTGGAATGCAATCGCCACGCGCCACAGCGACACAGTAGACTGCAAATTCTTCGTGGACGGCCGGAAAACGATTGTGGGTCTCTCCCATCCCGGCATGATCGAATTTTCCAATCGCAACGGGCGCAACCCTTCCGATCGGGAACTGAGTTATATCGCGGCGGAATTTCTGCGGGAACGGCTGGAGCAGGAAGATGAACATTCCCTTTACGATGTAGACGCCACAGAGGTTGTTCGCCTAACGCAGAAACTCGGCCTCCACTAGGGGGCAAAATTAACTCATGCACTGATCAGGCATCGGACAATGTTTCACCGGCGTTTCCCGCCGCCGGGCGCTCTTCGGGACCCAAAATAGCCCCGCAATCCAGACACTCCACATACTTTTCATGTTCATCCTCAGCGATCAACCGAGTGTGCGCATGGACGCATTTTGTTGGTGAGGTCATAATCTATGCGTAGTACATATTGATTATAACAGCGGTAGGAGTAGCCGAACGGAGGGAAGGTTTGACAAGAATTTGGTTTGTTTTCATCCCTCTGGTCGTGTGAATTTCGCATGCCATCGCCAATAGTCCGAACCCGCCACACGTCGCGCCAGCGGTTGGAGGGCGCGCTTTTCTATGGCATCGTTCTCGTACTGGCGTGGCTCACCTATTTAATATTTCAACCGCTGCTGGGTCCGCTAGCATGGGCGGCGATCCTGGTCGTGCTGTTTCACCCATTGCAGATTCGGCTGGAGCGACGACTCGGCAGAACGGCTTCCGCAAGTATCACAACATTGGTGGTGGTGTTGATCCTGATTGTCCCGTCCATATTGCTGCTGGCATCGTTTGTCAGGGAAGGCCTGGGAGCCGCTTCCAATGTGGGGCAGACGCTTTCGAGCGGCGAATTTGGGTGGGTCAACCGAGGCTGGATGCGGCTCACCCAACGAATCCCGGGAATTAGCGGCGCCAACCTACCCGGGCTGATCCAGCAACAAGGCGAACGCCTTGCGGGAATGCTCGCGGCAGACTTGGGAGGTCTGCTCCGCGGTGCATTTGATTTCTTCTTCGGCCTGCTGGTAATGGTGGTGGCCCTGTTTTATATTTTCCGAGATTCCCGGCAGTTGATGACGGCCCTGCGCCAGGTCTTGCCCTTTTCGGAGTCTCAGAGCGAGCGGATGATTGCGGAAGCCGGGGAGTTAATCCATGCCAGCGTAACATTCAGCTTGTTGTCGGCTGTGGCTCACGGAATAGCCGGGGGAATCATCTTCGGTATCGCTGGAGTTCCCCAAGCCCTTTTCTGGGGCGTGGTCATGGGATTTTTCTCGCTGCTTCCGCTGGTTGGGTCGTCTATAATCTGGCTGCCCGCCGGGGCATTCCTTATGTTTCGCGGACACATTATCAAGGGCATCATCGTGATAGTAGTGTGCGTCACAGTGGTCAACCTTCTTGAAAACGTTCTGCGCCCTTGGTTGATAAGTGGTCGCGCCGAGCTCAGCGGCTTGGTGGTTTTTATTAGTATTTTGGGCGGACTCAAAGTTTTCGGATTGCTGGGGCTCATTCTGGGCCCTGTCGTCGTTGCCTCGACCACCAGCGTATTGGATATTTACCGCACCAGACGCCCCGCGTCACGAGCGTCGCCGCCCAGCCACGCCGTGCTACAGTAACTTCGCGAAAGCAAATGGACTACCTTGAAATAGGGTTACCTCGCGGATTGCCCCCGGAGGAGTTGCACTGGCGTTGTGACCCCGCGGATATTCCGTGGGAGACAACCGCTGACGCGGCGCTTTCCCCGGGCGAGATGGGCCAGGGGCGCGCCTTGCGAGCGCTGCGCCTTGGTGTGACTTTGCAGGCGCCCGGCTACAACCTCTTCGTTTGCGGCCTCTCGGGCAACAGCCGCGCAGCCATGATTGTCCGGCTGATTCGCGAGGCGGGGGTGCAAACCGCAGCTCAACCCGACCGGTGCTACGTCAACAACTTTAAGAATGTGGATCGTCCGCGCCTTCTTACCCTGCCGCGCGGACAGGCCGTCTCCTTCAAGAAGGAAATGGAGACCGGGATTGATTTTCTGCGGCGAAGAATTCCCCAGGTATTTGAAGGCGACCCTTTTCAACGGCAAAAGGCGCGAATTGTGGAGCGCTTCACCCAGCGCGAAAAAGAATTGATGGATGATTTCACCCGGCGCATCGGGCGCGAGCAGTTCGCCCTGGGACGAATGCAGGTGGGCGCGGTGGCGCTGCCGGAGATATTCCCGGTGTTGGAAGGGCAGATGGTGCCCATTGAGGAAGTGCCCAAGCTGGTGGAGGAAGGCAAGCTTCAAAACGAAGCGGCTGCTTCGCTGGAGCGGAAATACGATCAATTCCGCCAGGAATTTACAGTTGTTTATCGCAAGACGCTGGCTCTGTCGCGTGAGCTAGCCACTGAAATGAATTATCTGGAGCAGGAATCCGCATCCGTCCTGGTGGACGGTGTGATTCAGGAACTCAAGGAAAAATACGTGTCGCCGCAGGTGGCCGAATACCTGGAAGAGGTGCGGCACCATGTTCTCGACAATCTTGAGCCCTTTAAGGAGGCCGAAGGCGACGACGAACCTGCCGTTACCGGAGAAGGCCCGGGCACGCCGGGACGGCTGGAGAAATCGGATCGCGATCCTCTCCGCGTGTATGGTGTCAACGCGCTGCTGGCCCACACCGAGGATGAACAATTCCCTGTGATTTTTGAGACCAGCCCCACTCACGCGAATTTATTCGGTTCCATCCACCGCACGTACGATTCACGCGGTGGATGGAATTCCGACTTCATGGATCTGCGCGGTGGCTCCATGCTGCGCGCTGACGGCGGCTTCCTGGTGGTGTATGCGATGGACGCGCTCACTGAGCCAGCGGTCTGGCGGACGCTGAAGCGGGCGATGAACCACCGGCGTCTGGAGATGCAGCCCAGCGACATGGTATTTCCGTTTAGTCCGGTGGCCATGAAACCCGAACCGATTGACGTAAACGTCAAAGTGGTCCTGATTGGCGATCGTTCGATTTACGAAATGCTGTACAACTACGAGGAGGATTTTCGCAAGATTTTCAAGGTGCGCGCGGAATTCGACGAGGAAGTGGGGATTAACGGCGAAATCATTTGCCAATATGGAGGGCGGCTTCGCAAGCTTTCCGAGGAAGAAAATCTCCGCCCCTTCGACCGCACAGCGGTAGCCGCCCTGTTGGAGCATGGCGTGCGCGAAGCCGGACGCCGCGGCAAGGTGACCGCGCGCTTCAACGTGATTGCTGATCTGGCAAGAGAGGGTTTTTATGTGGCCCGCGAAGCGGGCGAAAGCCCGGTGCGGGCTTCGCATATTCACCGCGCTATGGATGCTCGCATCGAACGCCACAACCTGGTCGAAACCAAAATCCGCGAAATGATCGAGCAGGAAGTCCTGCTTCTTGACACGACCGGCCGCCGAGTGGGACAGGTGAACGCCCTCAGCGTGTATGAAATTGGTGGATATGCTTTCGGGAAGCCTCTGCGGATTACGGCGTCCGCGGCAATGGGCAAGGCCGGAATCATCAATATCGAGCGGGAATCCAACCTCAGCGGCAGTTTCCACGATAAGGGAGTACAGATTATTGCCGGCTATCTGCGCCGCACTTTCGCGCAGGATAAGCCGTTGTCGCTTGCGGCCAGCCTATGTTTCGAGCAGTCCTATGGCGGCGTGGAAGGGGATAGCGCCAGCGCCGCGGAAGTTTTCGCTTTGCTCTCCGCCTTGGCAAATCTGCCCATTCGCCAGGAGATTGCGGTGACCGGCTCGATGAGCCAGGAAGGTGATATCCAGCCCATCGGCGGCGTAAACCAAAAAATCGAAGGATTTTTTGAGGCTTGCCGGATAAAGGGCGGACTAACCGGTGGACAGGGAGTTCTGATTCCGGCGGCCAACGTTGAAGACTTGATGCTGCGAGAAGAAGTTGTGGATGCGGTTGCTCGCGGCGAGTTTCACATCTTTCCCATCGCCACGGTTGAAGAAGGGATTGAAATCCTGACAGGCAGAGGGACGGGCCGCAGAAACGGTCAGGCTGCGGAAGAGGTTGGCAAATCAAATGGTTTGGGCGTCCATGGGATGCCTTTTACAGAAGGCGGCGTTTTTGCGCTGGTAGATGCTCGCCTTCGTCAGATGGCCGAAATTCTCCGTGAGTACGAATAAGCACGACCGCGGCACCGCGCTACGCATTCTGAACGACCGGATTATTTCCTGCCGCAAGTGCCCCCGTCTGGTGGAGTATCGCGAATCTGTGGCGCGGACAAAACGGCGCGCATTCATGCATTGCCAGTATTGGGGCCTCCCTGTACCCGGCTTCGGCGATTCCGATGCCCAACTCCTAATTGTAGGCCTGGCGCCCGCTGCTCACGGAGGCAATCGCACTGGTCGCGTCTTCACCGGAGACCGCTCCGGCGATTTCCTTTTTCGTCATTTATATGACGCCGGCTTTGCCAGCCAGCCGATATCCGCCGAGGTGGGCGATGGTCTTACCCTGCGCAATGCCTATGTCGCGGCGGCTGTACGTTGCGCTCCGCCGGCCAACCGCCCGCTTCCTTCGGAGATCGCAAACTGCCGGCCATATTTGGAATCGGAGATGGAATTATTGCCTCTGCAGGCGCTGCTGGCCCTCGGTGCGCTGGCCTTCAATACGTATTTGAACGTTCTCAAGGATAACGGCGCGATATCGAGCCGCGCGCAATTTCCATTTCGCCACGGTGCGGCCTACGACCTGCCAACGAGCGGCATTCCCGGCGGGGGCCTTCGCCTATTCGCTTCCTACCATCCAAGTCAGCAGAACACGTTCACAGGAACTCTCACCAATGCCATGTTCCATGGCCTTCTTGTCAAAATCGCTAAGTTCCTTGGGACTGTTGCCAAAGCGACGGCATCGTAACAGGGATGGACTTGCGCTTCCAGCCCTCGCGGTTTCGGAATCGAGCCACGGCGATTGACATCGCTTCGGGCGATGCCTATAGTGCGGCTTCGGCAAATCCCATGACCACATCAGTTTTCGGCGACCATCTACGACGCGAACGTGAATTGAGAGGTATCCCACTGGACGAAGTTTGCGCCGCCACCCGCATCAGCATGAAGTTTCTGGAAGCGTTGGAAAGCGGGAATTGGGACGAACTGCCTGGCGGTGTCTTCCGGCGTGGGTTTATTCGCTCGGTCTCGCGCTTTCTGGGGCTTGATGAAGAAAGCATGTTAGCCGAATACGCGCTGGAAACACATGATTTGGCGCAGCCCTCCGCTACTTCCCGGGTCACCGCCCCGGACCGGCGGGTTTGGCTGCTATCCCTCTGGGCCGCTGGCATATTATTGATCTTGGCCGCCGCGCTTATTGGTTATATTCACGTGAAGCATGACCGAGCCCGGCGCGCGGAACATGGCGGCTCCTCGTCGGGAGCGGCGCCCCGCGAGATCGGCTCTCACCGGTGAGATCCAGGAGAGGTCCTGGAACTGGGCAATGGGACTGGCCAGCCTCATTTCAGCCGAAATGAACCGATTCCCCCCCCCCTCCGTTTAGGAAATGAAAAACGCAGGCCGATAGTACCGATTAATTCCGTATAGCACATTTATTAAGTAAACTCCATTGACATGATAGGGATTCATCTAGTATGGTGGTGTCCCTGCGCGCATCCCCGAAAAGGGTGCTCATGCGTTGTGGGAGCCTGTTGGCCGAGATGGTGGGAGTCAGCACGCAGGCGGAAACACCGAGTGGGATGCACAAATTCTTGAGGGGGTTCAGGAGGTTATGATGCGAGTTTTTATCTGCAGTCTGTTGGTGTGTGGACTAGCGGCGCCGTCCGTTCCGGCGTCAACTCCAAAAGACAAAGGCGTTTTGAGCGCGGCAACGGATGCAACTAAGGACACCAAGGCCACATCAACGGTGGCGGCTCCGGCGGCGACAAACCCTCCCGCAGTGCCGGCGGGGGCTACCACGCCCTCGGCCAATAACGGGACAGCTACCGGGGCAAACGCGGCAGTGGAGGGCGAGCTTCAGCAGTTGCGTGATTTGCTGGAAGCCCAACAGGCCGAGATTGCAGCTCTAAAAGAGCGGTTGAACGGCACCGCAACTCCGAATTCGGCGGTTGGGTCGCCGACTACGAGCGGCGCCCAATCGGGGAATGCAACGGTGCTGCCATCCGGCAATGGAACGGCTAATTTGACTGTGCCGACGCAGCAATCGGCGGAAGCACGGAGCGGTGAAGCCGAAGGAAAACTGTCATTCCGCATTGGCGGCGCCGACTTTGCGCCGGGCGGTTTCGTTGATTTCTCGAATTACTGGCGCTCAACCAACGTGGGAAGCGGGTTTGGAACGAGCTTCAACACTATTCCGTTCAACAACACTTCAGCCGGCGGCTTGACTGAAGATCACGTCACCGCGGTGAATTCGCGCCTCAGCTTGAAAGTTACTTCCCATGTGGCTGGCGGGGACGTTCTTGGCTACGTGGAGACGGACTTCAATGGCAATCAGCCGACCAACCTGCTGATCAACCGCAACGGGGCGACACTCCGCCTGCGTCTGTTCTTGGCTGACTACCGGCGGGGCAGCTGGGAAATCCTGGGCGGACAGGACTGGACGATGCTGACCCCCGATCGCGTGGGAATTGCAGCATTGCCCGCCGACCTTTTTACCACATTGGACATAGACGCCAACAATGGCGTGGGATTGGTGAGCGCGCGGCAGGCGCAGGTCCGGCTCGTGTACCATCCTACCGAGTATTGGGCGATGGGTGTGTCAGTTGAAAACCCCGATCAATATACCGGCACGGCGCTCACATTCCCGTCGGCCTTTAACCCGGCTACCGGAACCACTTATACCAACCAGGTAGATCAGGGAACAGGGACCAGTTCGCCAGCCTATTTCCCCGACATCATTGCAAAAATCACGCGGGACCAACTGGTGCGCGGAAATGACTGGCATTTTGAAGTGGCGGGGTTGCTAACCAGCGATAAACTTTATACCCCAGCCGCCGTAGCCGGCGTTGGCGCCACCCAGGCAAAGACCGGCGGAGGAATAGCGGCCAATATTGATCTGGCATTGACGCACAAGTTTCACGTGATTGCCAATTCCTTCTGGAGCGACGGCGGCGGACGGTATATCTACGCGCTGGGCCCCAACTTCGTAGTGGCCCAGGATCCGGCCAGCCTGAACTTCGTGCCGTCGTTAGTGCACGCGGGATCGGGCTTAGCCGGATTTGAGTATCAGGCTACCCGGAAGTTCCAGTGGTTCGCCTATTATGGCGGAGCTTACTTCGGCCGCGATTTCAGCATTGACCCAGCGACCGGGAAACCGGTTGGCTACGGCTACACTGGATCGGCGAACTCCGAGAACCGGGCCATCCAGGAGATCTCGACGGGGTTCACTCACTCGTTCTGGAAGAGCGAGAATTATGGTGCATTGCAACTAATCAACCAGATCTCGTGGGTTACTCGTGCCCCCTGGTACGTGGCCCCAGCCACGGCCACCACACCAGGAGCGCCGAAGAACGCGAATGCAGCGGTGGTGTATGTTGACCTCCGCTACGTAATCCCCTAGACCCAATAACCTTAACGCAGGTGCATTACCAGCGGGCGGCGCTTGAGATGGTGCAAGCGCCGCCCGTTTTTTAATTTTGGTGGCTTCCCAATTTCCCGCAGCCAGTCCTTTTTGCACCGGGATTGGTTTGAAGGTTGCCGCAATGTGACTTACCGTGCTCATATCCAACCGGTTGCCCACAGCGACAAGGATTCCGTACCGCATGAGTGTTTAGGCGTATCATTGCCATCCGGAGTCGCATCAGGAAAGTCATCCTGCGGGGATAAGGATTGAAACTTGCTGTTTCGGAAATGGAATGGATAAATAGCTCAATGCTCTTGTACCTGCTGGCATTTGTTGGCGGCATCCTGACGATTGTCAGCCCTTGCATCTTGCCTGTTTTGCCCTTCGTATTCTCCCGCGCGGACCAGCCTTTTCGGCGAAGCGGCTTGCCTCTCCTCGCGGGCATGGCGCTGACGTTTGCACTTGTCGCGGCGGTCGCTACCGTTGCCGGAGCATGGATAGTTCGTGCGAATCAGGTCGGCAGAATTCTGGCACTTGTAATCTTCGCGGTGTTGGGTTTTTCGCTGCTATTTCCCGCTCTTGCCGAATACTTATCCCGGCCGTTTGTGCGGCTGGGAGGACGTGCCCAGGGGCCAGACAAGAATGATTCAAGCATCCGAAAGTCGCTGCTGCTCGGAGTATCAACGGGCTTGCTCTGGGCCCCGTGCGCCGGGCCAATTCTTGGCTTGATCCTCACTGGCGCAGCGATTGAAGGAGCCAGCGCGCATACCGCTTTCCTGCTCATTGCCTTTGCAACTGGAGCGGGGTGTTCACTCGCCGTGGCCTTGCTTGCCGGAAAGAGAATGTTTGCGCTTATGAAACGATCCCTGGGTACGGAGGAGTGGATTCGCCGCGGATTAGGAGTAGCCGTGCTAATTGGAGTAGTTGCCATCGCTTCCGGATGGGACACAGGCGTTCTGCGGCGGCTTTCCTTGGCCAGTACATCAGGCATTGAGCAAAATTTGATTAATCGCTTCCGGCCTGTCGCAAACGTTCGAGCAACCGATTCAACGGCAGAGCCGGCAACGCAGATCCGATTGGGAAATGAAGGACTTTTGCCAAGTTTGGATGGCGCCGTTGCCTGGCTGAACTCCGCCCCACTGACACGTGAGGACTTGAAAGGCAAAGTTGTCGTTGTTGATTTCTGGACCTATTCGTGCATCAACTGCCTTCGGGCAATCCCCTATGTGGAAGCTTGGGCGGAAAAATATAAGCAGGACGGCCTTGTTGTCATCGGGGTGCATACGCCGGAGTTTGCTTTCGAAAAGGATCAAACCAACGTCGCGAACGCCGTACGCGACCTAGAGATTGCCTATCCCGTCGCGATTGATAGCAACTACGCGATCTGGAAGGCATTTGACAATGAATACTGGCCTGCGCATTATTTCATAGACGCGCACGGGGTGATTCGCTATCACCATTTCGGGGAAGGCGAATATGGCAAATCCGAGCAAGTGATTCAGCAACTGCTGAAAGAGAAGAATGCAAACCTGAAGGTGGCGGGAACGATCCGGGTAAGTGCCTTCGGAGCACAGGCTGCATCCGACGTCAATGATATGCGATCACTCGAAACGTATGTCGGGTATGCCCGCCAGGAAAACTACGCCTCTCCGGAAAAAATCAAAGAGGATGCCCCGGCAATCTATACGGTTCCCTCGCGTCTGGACGTGAATAACTGGGGTTTGGCCGGCAAATGGGAAGTAGGCGCTGAACGAGCCATGCTCCTGGCGGCGCTGGGCAAGATAGTTTTCCGGTTCCACGCGCGGGATTTACATCTCGTGCTGGGGCCTGGGAAAGATGGCCGGCCCATCCATTTTCGGGTGTTAATGGATGGCGCCGCACCGGGCGACGATCATGGAGCGGATTTGGACGGCCAGGGAAATGGTATGGTGCGGGGCTATCGTCTCTACCAGTTGATCCGCCAAAAGGGCAAGGTTGAAGATCGTACTTTCCAAATTGAGTTTTGGGATCCTAACGTACAGGCGTTTGCTTTTACTTTCGGCTAGTTGCGGCGTGCCAGGGACTGCGGAGCTAGTTCCGGCGGGTAAAACATCGCGGTCCAAGCCAAGGCCTATCAGTCGGATGCCATCTACCGCCGACGCAGGAGTGTGGGCTACTTCAAGTTTCCTTCCTGGTACTGTAGCTGGGCGATAGCGGCGCGGTAATTGTACTTTGCCGTGACCGCCTGAATTTGGGCCTGCGCGTCATTCAATTGTGCCTCACTTAACTCAACGATGGAGCTTAAACCGAGCTTGTACCGTTCCTGCGCAAGATTCAATGCTTTGTCGGCCTGGGCCACCAGCTGCGCCGTCAAATCCAAGTTCTGCCGCACGGTATTCGCGTTTAACCATGCGTGTCTCACATCGCGTACGAGGCTATCCTTCAATACCTGTAGCTGCTGATCTTGGCTCTGCGCCCGAAAATTGGCCTCGGCGCGCCGCGCTCCAAACAGATGGCCTTCAAAAATTGGGACCTCAAGATTGAATCCCGCTGCCGCGTATCGATCAAGCAATTGGTCCTGGCCATATGGTGTAAGCCCGGCAACCCCGAGGATTTCTAGGCGCGGAAAATAAAGATCCCGCTCCGCCGTAACGAACCGCTTGGCTGCCTCTACATTGTACTGTTGCTGGGCCAGCTCAGGACGGTTTGCCAGAGCTTTGGCGACGGCCTCGTCAACTGTCGGCAATCCCAAATTCGCGGCCGTCTCGTCCGCCAAGTCGAATGATTGGTGATCTGAGTAGCCCAGTGCCATGGCCAGATCCGCGTAGGAGGATTCCACGTCGTTTTGTGCGCTGGTTAGCAGAAGCTGTGCCTGAGACAAGTTTACTTGAGCAAAACTTAGATCGAGGCCGGACTTAAGACGGTTATTGGTGAGGGCGGTTACCTGGTTCACCACAACTTGTCTTTCATTCGTAGTCTGCTCGGCAACCTTGAGTACAGCTAGCGACCGCAGAACGCCGAAATAAGCGCTATCCACACCCAGCAAGACATCTTCACGCGTTACCTCGACCGCGGCCTGCGCAGCTTCGGCCTGCAAATGCGCGCTGGCCACCAGATTGTGAGTACGGCCGAAATCGGTAACCAATTGGTTCAACTCCAGGCCGTTCGCGTAACGGTCGTAGATGATCGGATTATTCAGCGCGCCAGCCGTGATTCGGCTGCCGGGGTCCGCCTCCACGCCAGTGAAGTTTCCCGTTACCATCGGGTAATAAGCAGCGCGGAGCTGAGTGGGCAGTTCACCAGCGGCCGCTGCTGTAAATCGAGCTTGCTTTAGCTGGGGATGATGTTGAATGGCGATTTCTTCGGCTTTATCCAGGGTTAAGTGTTGAACCGGCGGCGTGACACTTACCGGGGATTGTATGTTCTGCGCTGCAATCACCATAGGCAGGCACAAACTCACAAGAAGCGCGGTGAATGGTGTCAGAAGCGCCATTATGCTTTTTCCGGCTCGCCAAGCATGGCAGGGGTCTCCCGGCCATAAGCGAGAAGATAAGCCGCAGGCACCAGAAAGACAGTTACAATTACCGACACGGTTAATCCGCCGATAATGGCCCTCCCAAGCGGGGCATATACCTCGCTCCCCTCTCCGAATTTTAGGGCCATGGGAAGGAGGCCGAAGATAGTGGCCAGCGACGTCATCAGAATCGGCCGCAATCGAATTCGGCAGCTCGAAACAATTGCATCACGCACGGACTTCCCCTCCCGCTCCAGGTGGTGGGCAAATTCAACGATTAAAATGCTGTTGGAGACAACCATGCCTACCATCATAATCACACCCATCAGGGACTGAACATTGACCGTCGTTCCCGTAAGCAACAGACAAACAAGTACCCCCGTCAACGCGGGGGGTATAGCCAGAACAATCAGAAGGGGATCTAATGCTGAACGAAACTGAGCGACTAGAATGAGGTAGAGAAGCGCCATGGCCAGTGTGAGGCCGATCGCAAAACTTTTAAAAGTCTGCCGCATGACTTCAACCGTACCGCGAACGTTGACGTGAACATCGGATGGAATTTGAAGTTTCGAGATCAGCTTTTGAATGCCGCTCGCGAGCCGGCCCAAATCTTCCCCCGCGGGATTAACATAGATATCTATCGTTCTTTGAATCTGATAGTGGTCCACTTCCGTAGGCGTCTCCACCTCCTTGAGATCGGCTACCGACTGTAAAAGTGTCGGCTCGAGCTGCCCGGATGCACGTAGCGGAATGGTTTTCAAATCGTTGATACTGCGGATGTTTCGCTCCGGATATTGTACGGTGAGGAGGTAGCTATTGCCATTTCGCGGGTCAATCCAGTAGTTCGGAGCAATCATTCCGTTGTTAGTAAGCGCGGTAATGACATTGTCCACTACTTCTTTCTGGCTCAGGCCCATTTCGCCGGCTCGGACGCGGTTTACATTAAGTTGTATCGCCGGATAGTCGAGATCCTGGGGAGTGTACACATCACTCACCCCGGGCAGTCCGTGAATTTCGCCGGCCAATTCATCGGCGACGCGAGCATCGGCCTTCAAGCTATTGCCGGACACCTGTACCTCGAAAGGGGCGGGAAGGCCCTGATTCAACACCGCATCCTGAATTCCACCCGATTGAAAAAACACAGTAGCCTGGGGCAATTGCTCGCGTAGATCACGACGAACCATATCCATGTACTCATAGCTGCCGGTCTTGTGGCCGTCATTAAGGGCTACCTGAATGGTCGCCGTGTGCGGGCCGGAGTTGGGAGTGTATAAAGCCGGATAATCGGCCACCAGACCGATATTCGAAACGATCAAGTGGAGATCATGCGGGGTAACCGTATGGCGAATGATGTCCTCCGCTTGTTTAACGATTTGTTCGGTTAACTCAATGCGCGTGCCTGGGGGCGCTTTCAGATTAACCATAAACTGCCCCGCGTCGCTTCGCGGAAACAAGGCCACTCCCAAGAAAGGATAAATGGCCAAACTAAGAACGAAAATGGCCAGCGTACCCCACAACACCTGGCGCGGTCTCGATAGAGCTCCATTGACCCGCGCCTCGTACCAATCCAGCATTCTGTGAAACCGCCGGTTGAATTCAGCGTTGAACCGCTGTCCCCAGCTTTTCTTTCCCACATGCCCGAGGATGGCCATCGGCCCGCCCGCCAATTCGGCGGCCTGCGGGGGCCCGGACTGGTTCCTCATTTTCTCTCCATCCTCCGGCTCATCATAAAGGGGCGCCTTGATAAGTTTGGCGCAGAAAAGTGGCACCACCGTCATGGCCACGAAATAGGACGCGGCCAGCGCGAATACCACAGCCAGAGCCAACGCGGTGAACAAAAATTTGCTGACGCCGGTCAACAGGGTGACCGGAAAGAATACAACCGCGCTGGTCAGCGTGGCCGCCAGTACTGCCAGCGCAACTTCACTTCCTCCATTTTCAGCCGCCACAGCCGGCGGCTCGCCCATTTCCATATGCCGGAAAATATTCTCAAGTACGATCACGGAATTATCAATCAACCGCGAAAACACAATAGCCAGGCCGGCCAGCACCATGCTGTTGATCGTGTAACCCCCCAGATGCAGCATGATGAGCGCCGCCAGCGCGGAAAGAGGGATCGACAAAAATACCGCTGCTGTCGCCCGCATGCTTCCAAGAAATAGCAGCACCATCACTCCGGTAAGAAGTAGGCCGATGCCGCCTTCGCGCATTACCGACTCGATGGCCTGTTTCACGAATTTCGACTGATCAAACACGATGGTCGCTTTCAATTGCGCGGGAACATCGAATAGGTTCGCCACGGCCTTGCGAATGTTATCGACCACCGCGATGGTATTGCTATCGCCGCCCTGCTTTAGGATTGGCAGATATACGGAGGGTTGACCGTCCACCAGCACGACATTGGTCTGAATCGAGGAGGCGTCCTTGACCGTTCCCACGTCCTTGACGCGCACCACACTCTGGTCCACGGTCTTCAGCGGTACGTCATTAATGTTGTTAATGTGGGAGATTTCGCTGTTGGTGTAAATCTCGTAATCGTAGGGCCCGATTTTCGCGTCTCCGGCCGGCAGGATCAGGCTGGCCTCGTTGATCGCTCTCACAATATCCATGGGGCTGAGTTCGTAGGCCTGCAACTTATCGGGATCAACATAGACCATGACTTGGCGATAACGCCCCCCGAATGGAGGAGGAATGGAGGCTCCCGGCGCCGTGGCAATTTGATTCCTAATGGTGTACTGGCCAAGATCGCGCAGTTCCGTCTCGGAGAGTCCTTGTCCCTGCAATGTGACCAAACAGACGGGAAGGCTGGAGGCATCGAATTTCAGCACAGCAGGTGGGAGAGTTCCAGAGGGAAGCCGGCGCAAATCGGCCATGGCGAGATTGGCAATTTCCGATGCATCAGCGTCCGCGTTTGTTCCCGGCTGGAAATAAACCTTGATGATGCTGACCCCGGGAAGCGAACGGGATTCCATGTGGTCTATGCCGCTGCCCAAGGTAAAGAAGCGTTCAAAGATGCCGGTGATTTGCCCTTCAATCGTTTGCGGAGGCATACCGCTGTAGAAGGTGGCTACCACGACTTCCGGAATATTGATGGGCGGAAACAGGTCCACCGGCATTTGCACGGTGCTGGTCACCCCAATGACCAGAATCATCAAACAAAGAACAATAATGAAGTAGGGATTGCGAATGGCGAAGCGCGACATTATCCGCCATCCTGGGTCTCGCCAAGCTGGGTCATCCGCGGTTCCACAATCTGGCCATTGCGGAGGTGATCGAGCTGGCTTACCGCTACGTGGTCACCTGCAGCCAGACCGCTTTGAATTTCAGCATAATCTCCCGTACGAATGCCGATTTTAAGCGGCCGCTCTTCAATCGTATTCTGTCCGTTAACCACAAATGCGACGAACTCATCGCCCTTCTGGTACAACGCCTGCAGGGGCGCGGCCACCGCATTCATACGCTGGTCTAAAACGATCTTGGCGTCCGCATACATCCCGGGAATCAGCTTAAAATCCTGATTCGGAACATCCACCTCCGTAAGCATCGTTCGCGTGGCCATGTCCACGGAATCGGAGAAGCGCGCTACCTGCCCTTGAAAGTGTTGCCCCAGCACCTTCACATAGACATCTACCGGCGTGCCGAGTTTGATCTTGGGAGTATCATCTTCCGGAATGGGGATCTCCAGGCGCAATAGACCGTTTTGGGATAGTTGAACGAGCGGGAGCTCCTGCTTGCTTGAGGAAGTTCCGGCGGGTAGCATGGCCCCCGTATCCGCGTAGCGGCGGGTGACTACTCCCGCGAAGGGCGCCAGAATTCGGGCATAGCCAAAGAGCGTGGCTGTCTTCTCTTCGCTCGCTTGGGCCACCGAGACCGCCGCTTCCGCAGATCCCAGGTTTGCCTTTCCGGCGGTGACCTGGGCCTCCGCGCTCTGGTCTTTGCCGCGCGCATCATCCACGTCCTGTTCAGCGACGAGATCGGGATGCGTTTTTACAACATCGGCCAGGCGGGTGTACTCAAGATGCGCGACAGTATAGGAAGCTTGATCCCGCTGCAGCTCGGCTCGCGCTTGGTCAATCTGCTGCCGGGCCATTAAAACAGCCGCCTTGTTCTGCCGTAGTTCGTCTTCCAGTTCGGGGATTTCAAGGACCGCCAGTACTTCCCCCTCATGCACATGATCGCCGACGTCAACAAAAATCTGTTTGACATAACCGGGCACCTTGGCGTCCACCGCAATTTCCTGGAAGGGATGAAATTCGGCGGCAATATCAAGTTGGTTTTGCAGGTTTCGCGCAGTTACCGTGGCTACGGCCACGACCGTGGCGCTTGACTGTTCCTTCGATGAGACTCCTATTTCGGAATGCGAACATGCCCCCATCGCCAATAGCGAAGCTATTGTGCCAAGAAATCTAAGTCGGGGTTTAAACTGCGTCCATATTGGCATTGGCGAAAAACTATGCCTTTCTTACCTGCGGAATAACCAGTTCATCACCGTTCTTTTATGCGCGTAATCCTGTCCAAAGAGCGCTTACAGTTCGGTACATTTTTCGATCATGGATTGTAAAGGACGATCCAACATCTCTATCGTGAGCATAGTATCATTCGTAGCTCCATCGCTATATGAGGTATGCGCTCTCCCGCCGTCAATCATGGTGCAATGTGATCAACATAATAATCCCAGTCGCGCATCTGCTGATCGTAGATTTGAACTATCCATAAGCCGCGGGAATCTACAACATAAACCACATTGGCGCGGCCGGAAATGATTTTCTTGACTCCCGTAAAATGTTGGGATACTTGCGGCGTTCCGGGCTTGGAAAGGTCCCAGACCGTGATGTTTTGGACTGGAGAGTTGGTATCCGCAGGTTGAGGCCCGGTGGATGTCCCTGATCCTTTTGCATCCATTACAATGGCTACGTCGCCCTTAAATGCGATCTGACTCAGTTTTGCATCCGTCGGCAAATCGATCGAACCCGCCATTTTCGGTTTCCGGCGGCTTGTTACGTCGATAATGGCAACCTGCTGAGACCCAATGTTTTGCACATATAAATAGCGGCGATCTTCGCGCTCAAGAAAGACAGCGTCCTTAAAGTGGGAAACATCTATCGACACGTGGCCCAATATCTTGGCGCCCCGCTGTTCTGGGTCATACCAGGATGGAGCTTGCTGAGCGTTGGCTCGCTGAACGAGCACCGTTGCGAGGGGCGCCGCCAAAAGCAGCAAGAATAGCCCCTTCATGGACCAGCGCACCGTTCGCCCTATTATCGAACTCATATTCATGCCATCCTCCTTAATTCAAAGGACCAGCGTTTGCCTTCAATTCTAATCCCTTGAATCGAGGAAAGAAAGGGGGCCGCGCAAGAATCGGTATTCCTTACGAACAGGGGGAAATCATCCACAGCCTGACGCGGCGCGGCGTTACTCTTGAAACGGACCAACATACGGTCTCCAAATCAATCGCCGGTTGCCATACAACAAAATGGCCGAGAGCAAGATAGAGGAATAACTGCGGCCAAGAACTGGGGCTGTTTTCCGGCCGTCAGAACGGAAAACGCACCGAGAGAATTCCATTGTGATTATTTTTATGGTATTCCGTGGTGGCAATCTGAAATCCACCGCCAATGCTAAGACCCAAACGATGCCATAGATGAATCCGCCCCACTACGAGGCCAGGTGTGATAAAGGTCTGCTTCTTGCCGTCGTTTGGCCCGTCAATAAAAAATGAGGAGTTTACTTCCACCTCCGGCCAAAAAATCCTGTCCACCCGGTATTGAAATGCGGTATTCCACGCGAGGGTTCGGCCTATGATATCGGTGTCGCCGGTTGGCAATGTCGCGCCAAACGTTGATTGCACATCGAAATTACCGAAGCCTTTGCCGGCGGCAACGGTGGGCGTAATCGTCGCGTCCTGTGTGCCGTTCTTGTATTGGCCGGTAGGCGTGGAAGCTCCCAAAAACGCCGTCAATATGTAATTGCCGTGTTCCTCATTCCCAGCCAGCAATCGGTATTTCAGCAGAAATGAAACATCTCCGAAACCGTCCTGCTCGGTCGATCCATGGGCGATGTAGGGCGGAGGACTCACAATGATCTCCACGCGCTGCGCAGGGATGAGCTCCAAACCTTTGGAAAACCCATAATTTTCATTTAAGGCGCCACTGGACGATTGCTGCCAGCCGATATCGTAACGAAATTCCTCTTCCAATCGCGGCGTTGTGGTCGCCAATGGCGTGATCCAATGCGGCTGCTCGGCTTGTGTCTTGTTTACCCGCACAAACCACTTTCCCCAAAAGCCTTCCGGTGTTTGTGCGGGCGGTTGTGGGGTTTGCAGATCCCCATCTGTGCCCCCCCCATCGAAATTTCCGCCGTCGTTCGCGTCCGTTGTAAGTGTTTCTGAAACGCCCTGTGGGTTCATCGGCAAATCAGATGTCGCATTTTCGCTTTGGGCGCGCGAAATGGGAACTATCAGGAGCGATATCGCCGCAATGGCGAGCGTCAGTAAGGCTTTTCTTGGGCGTGTGATTACCAGCATGGCGGCCTCTCGCAATCAAAATAGTGTCGGTCTGCGCCCCCCAACAGCGCAAACGTTTATATACGACTGTAATCGTTTACGCAAGGCGAATTGATTCGACCTCGTTAACCACCGGTCCCGAAAGGGATTTTGGCGATTGTCACAGATTCTTAACACAACCGTCATAGAGCGGTAAGGATCGCCCCGCAAACTTTGCCCACGCACAGTCTCGGGCCATTCAGGGGAGGTCCGGACAAGTTATTCCTAGCGGTGCGGAGCCAGCGCTATTGCGGATCTGCCACGTGAAGTGTGCGGGCATCGTTTTGGCTACCCACGAATTTGATTTACTCCGTTTGCCCGGCGAGCGGAAATACTTCTAGGAGGCAATGGATGAAAGCACTTGCAGTAATACTACTGATAATCGGGGTGACGGCTGGCCCAGCCGCTATTGCGGCCTCGAATGATAAGGCATCCAGCACGACGTCCGACACAACTGCAAAGGACGCCAAGACCACGGCGGCGGCTTCCCAGCCTCCTGCCGGCAATACCACTTCAACGAATTCCGCGGTTCCCGCTACTGCGGCAGCCCCAGCGAATCCAGCCCTGGAAGCTGAACTCGAGCAATTGCGTGAATTAATGGAATCTCAGCAAACGGCGTTGAAGAGCCAGCAAGCCGAGATTGAAGCCCTTAGAGCCCAGTTGGGCTCTAACCATCCGGCCACCATACTGCCTGCACCTGCGGCCGTCGCGGGGGCCGTACCATCAGCCGCGACTGCGGCTGCTCCAGCGCCCTTAAATGCCACCGTGGCTGATGCTCAGAACCAGAACGGAACGAGTGATGAGGAGGGAAGCAGATCGCCGCTTTCCTTCAGGATCGGCGACGCCCAATTTACGCCAGGCGGTTTCCTCGATTTAACGTCCTACAACCGGACCACTAATGTCGGCAGCGGAATCGGGACGAGTTTCGGCAGCATTCCATTCAACAATAGCGCCAACGGCGCTGGCGATCAGTCGGAGTCCCGTTTCACCGCCCAAAACTCACGTGTATCGCTCAAAGTTGAAGTTCCAGTTCGCGGCGGCAATATGACCGGTTACATCGAGACGGACTTCCTTGGCAATGCCCCGACCAATCTGAATGTGACAAGCAACAGCAACACCCTTCGCATGCGGCTCTATTTTGCGGATTATCGCCGCGGCAAATGGGAAATGTTGGCCGGACAGGAGTGGAGTCTGTTGACCCCGAATCGCGTGGGCATCGGATATATGCCGACGGATATTTTCTTCGCGCAGGATATGGATACGAATTACCAGCTGGGCTTGACTTGGGCGCGGCAGCCTCAATTCCGTATCCTTTACCATCCGACCAAGAACTGGGCAATGGCCGTTTCGCTTGAGAATCCCGACCAATACACCGGCGGCGCTGTCACTTACCCAGAAGATTTCGCTCCCGCCACCGGCACTTCGCTCACCAATCAAGTCGACACCGGCAACGGCACCACTTCGCCGGGTTATTTCCCCGACATCATCGCAAAGATCGCTCGGGACCAGCACCTGGGCAAGAAGGACTTGCACTTTGAGGTTGCGGGAATAGTGAGCGGCAATCGACTGGCCACTCCGGCCGCAATCGCCGGCGTCAGCGCGACACAGAGCAAGACCGCAGGCGGTGGATCGTTCAACATGAATCTGGAATTGGGCAGGAATTTCCACCTGATCGCCAATACGTTCTGGAGCGATGGCGAAGCGCGGTATATTGACGGGCTAGGACCAAACTTCGTTGTTGGCCAGGATGCCGCTTCTCTGAATTTCATCCCAAACCTCATTCACGCGGGTTCGGGTGTCGGCGGCTTTGAATGGCAGTTCACCAAGAAAACCATGTTCTACGGCTATTACGGCGGAGCCTACTTCGGTCGCGCATCGCTGACCGACCCCACAACCGGAAAGCTGATCGGCTATGGGTATGGCGGCTCCGCGTCGTCAAACAACCGGGCCATTCAGGAAGGAACACTAGGCGTAATTCAGACGATCTGGAAAAATTCCAACTATGGCACTCTGCAGGTCATCACGCAGGCCTCTTATCTGACCCGTGCGCCGTGGTTTGTGCTTGCACCGACAGACACGACACCCGGAGCTCCCAAGAATGCACACGTGACTATGGCCTATGTTGACTTGCGTTACGTCTTGCCATAGTTAATCGCTGCCTCAATCTGCGCGGGATTCCAAATTAGGATTGGGATCCCGCGGGATTCCCCCCGCTTTCTCTTCCGCAAAGTGCCAGTGTGACGCCCAAACATCTCTTCTCCCGGGTTGTCTGTTGCCTCGAAGTCTATTGTTGACTTACGATGCCTTCGCAGGTGACTCCAGTAAAACGGTAGTGGGAGAGAAGATTGACTCAGTATTCAGCGGCCCTAAAACCATGCCGATGCGAAAAACTTCGGACATCCTTATATTCTAGTGTCCTGTCCCATAAATAAATGGCAATAGTATTGCTGGGAATATGGCATCTCCGGTGCAGAATGGGGGTGCTTATGGCCATGGGACGACCGAAAGCGGCGTTGGTGTTGAGTCGGGAGCAGCGCGAACAGCTGGGAGCTTTGGGCAGGTACTTCCGGGTTTTTCGGTACCCGGAGTAGGCAGAGCCGGCCCTTTCAGGGCCCCCGCAGTCGCTCGGGATGGAAAGGATGAAACAAACGGCTCCAACGGAGGCGGTTGGATGTACAATCTATGGCGGCCAGGAAGCCAAAACGGAAATCCTGGCTCACTGGTTTTATACCAGGATTCTCAGGGTCCCCAAATGTTTCTATCCTCAGACCTTCAGCCTCTCCCCAAAATCCGTGCATAGGTCAGGTGGAACAGCACATCACGATCTCAATGAGAAGGCAAAAGCGTCGATGAGGGTTCACGGTCATTGGTCAAAACTAACGTTGTTCCTACTTTTTATGCTGGCCCCTGCACGCCTATGGGCGCAGGCGGGGCCACCATTCCAGACTGACGACCCGACGCCGGTAGACCTCGGGCATTACGAGGCCTACATCTTCGGCGGTGTGGACGGCACGCCGGCGGAAATCGACCCCTTGGGTCCGGCATTTGAATTCAACTGGGGGGCCATTCCCAACATACAGCTGCATGTGATCCTGCCTCTCGGGGCCATTATTCCCTCGAATAATCCTGTCTATGCTCCGGGCGGAATAGGCCCAAGCGCCTTTGGCCTGATGGATATGGAACTGGGCGTGAAGTACGGTTTTATAAAACAAACGAAGCACCGACCGCAGATCGGCTCGTTTACCATGTTCGAGATTCCGACCGGCAGTTATTCCAGAGGTCTCGGCGTAGGCCGGGTCTGGTACAAATTGCCCATTTGGGTAGAAAAGGAGTTCGGACCCTGGAGCCTTGTCGGCGGCCTTGGATACGCCGTCGTCCCACAGTATCAGTATCGAAACTATCTCTATGGTGGCTACCTCGTTAAACGGGAGATCAACAAGAAGCTGGAACTGGCAGCCGAGGTCTTTTCTCACGCGCGAGAAGGTTTCGCTACTCCTCAAACACAATCCTCAACCTTAATTGACGCGGGCGGTTATTACCACTTCAAGTCCCCCGGCCTGCAATTGCTGTTCGCGTACGGGCACTCCGTCGCTGGGCAGACGGAGAACTACGCTTATCTTGGCCTCTATAAAACCTGGGGAAAAGATAAAGATGTGGACAAGAAAACCGCAGGAGACGCAATGCTGTCCGCGCAACCACACAAGAACGGCTTTCAATGACGTGCAGCTTAGGGGGTGATCTACAGCTCATCCTCACGAGGAGAAACAATCAATGGAAATCACGGTACGCAGCCTCTGGACACTGATCCATGGAATGGGATTCGGTGCGCTCTACCTATTGGCATGTTCCGGTGCGCTTGTGGAGCTGTGTCGCTTCACCACCTCGTCCGCTCCGTCCGAATTCACACCTGGCCAGGAGCGCTTCCTGAAGTTTTACCTGATCACGATGGTTGTGCTCGCATGGGTCGCTGTGCTGACCGGAGCTTACGTCATCTACCCGTGGTACCGCGCGGTGCCCCCGCCGGGAACGGTCGATCTCTCGATGTTTCCACAACGCCTGCTGATGTCTAGCCCCACCACCATCGGCTGGCACTCGTTCGGGATGGAGTGGAAGGAGTACGTCGCCTGGTTCGCTCCGATCTCGATCACGATGGTCGCGTTCGTTTTCATCAGGTACGGTCGGGACCTCAAGAATCATCGGCAACTTCGCGCTGCGGTGCTTTGCTTTACTCTGGCTTCGTTTGTTGCTGCGGGTTGCGCGGGTTTCTTCGGCTTGATGCTCAACAAGTACGCGCCGGTCAAGGGCGGCCACACGATTCAACTGAGCCGGGGAGAAGAAAAATGAATACGTCAAATAATGTCGCCTCACCCAACTCTCCGGCCCTGACGAACGGATCCGGCGCGGCCGCAATTCTTTCGGCTGGCATCGGCTCCTTCGCTCTGGCAGTCCTGGCCTTCGCTGGGGACAAGTCGGCTCACATCAAGAGCAGTCTGGTTTTTTATAAGCCAACGGGGCCCCTCTCAGGCGTAACCACGGCTGCCATTCTTGTCTGGCTTTTCACCTGGGGGATTTTGGAATGGCGCTGGCGGAAAAGGACAGTCGGTCTCGGGCGTATCAACGCCGTTGCTCTCGTACTGCTGGGCCTGAGCCTATTGCTGACATGTCCTCCAGTCGTTGATCTTTTCTGAAAGAATGTGCTTTCCTGGTGAAACAGCTCACCACTGCCCTGCGCAACGCGCTTGGCAAGCTGCAGGGAGCCCTCGGCGCCGCTTTCAAGGCCGGCGATGACAAACTCGCCGCCTCGCAAGTGTGGAACCGCCTGAGCAATGAACAGCGCGCCACGCTTGTCACTTCCCGCCAGCTCGCACCGCCGGCGAAAGAGGCTATCGGCACGGAAGAAGAAATCGTCGGCGCCTTGCGTACCAACACCCTGGCCGACCGGCGCAACCTGATCGACGCCGTGCCCCAGCGGTTCTCCCGATTGAATCCTCTGGAATTACCGCTTTGGCCGCGCTCGATTCGCTCGCGTCTGGTTTTGCGTGGCCTGTGGCTGGCTCTTGCCTGTGGGCTTGCAAATGTCAGCAAGGGAGGTATGCTCCAGAATATCGGCGGCGGCATCGCGAACGCTCAGAAAGACGCGAAACAGAGACCGGTGCGCCGCATCATTGCTAATCAGGCTCCGCAGGGATTCAGCATCGCCGAATGGTGCCAGCGGCCCGTCAATGGTGCGCATGATTTCACTCAGAAAAATCTGGTCGGGAGGCCGCCGGAGGCGGTAACCGCCGCGCGCGCCGCGAACACTATCCACCACGCGCGCATACTTCAGCTCCAGCAAAATTAATTCCAGAAATTTTTCCGGCAGATTTTCTTCCGCGGCAATATCGCGGATGCGAAGAGGCCCCTCATTGTAGTGGCGCGCCAGCATGGCGCCGGCTTGGAGGGCGTACAGACCTTTTTGAGAGATACGCATGATACCGTCACGATACCTGTTCGCCAGCCGGAGGGCAATAGGGGTGAGACATTCGCGGAAAACTCCCGCACTCGAGGGCACGCATCGGTCAGTCCCTGCAGCCACATTTCGAGCCCCCCCGGCAGGGCGGGGTGTACAATGCCTTTAGCTCCCGAATCCAAGCAAAGGACAATCCATGCCTATCCTGCGTTTCGCACTCCTATCCGCCGCATTTTCGTTTTTACTCTCTAGCGCGGGCAGCGTTGCCGCCGCTACAGTGCCCGTCCCGCCTCCCGCCCACGTGATGCAACTCGCCGAACTTACCCCCTCGACGCGCGCCGGCAATGACTGGTTCGGATTCTCCATCGCAATCAGCGGCAACACCGTCGTGGTGGGCGCATTCGACGCCAATACCGAGCAGTACGGCACCGTTTATGTGTACGTGAAGCCTGGGACTGGCTGGGCCAATATGACCCAGGTCGCCACGCTCACGTCCTCTGACGATGGCCAGGGCTTTGGCACTTCGGTCGCAATCAGCGGGAATACCATTGTAGTAGGCGCGGCCGACACATCGAATTTCGATCCGCGCGCTCCCCAGGCCGCTGGGCCCGGAGCGGCATATGTTTTCGTGGAACCAGCGGGCGGGTGGTCGGGAAATCTTACCGAATCCGCCAAACTCACCGCCTCCGACGGGCAGGACGGCGACGCTTTCGGAGACAGCGTCAGCATTGACGGCGCCTCCATTGCGGTCGGCGCATTTTTCGCCGTAGACAGTTCGGGCAATGGCTTCGCCGGCAAGGCCTACGTTTTCGTCAAACCCACCGCGGGATGGTCGGGCACCCTGACGCAAACGGCCGAGCTGACCGCGTCCGATAGCGAACTGCTCAATTATCTGGGCGTTTCCATGGGCATTAGCGGCGACACGGTAATCGCCGGCGCGCAGGGACACAACAATTTTCAGGGCGCGGGGTATGTCTTCGTGGAATCCGCCGATGGCTGGACGAACATGACGCAGACCGCCGAGCTGACCGCCTCGGATGGCAGAGGCAGCGCTGATCTGGGATTTGCCTCCGCCATTAGCGGCAACACCATTGTGGAAGGAGCGCCCGGCGCGGCATCAGCCAAGGGAGCGGCGTACCTGTACGTGAAGCCCGCGGGCGGCTGGGTCAGCGCGACGCAGACCGCTGAACTGCGCGCGCCCAGCGCGACAGCAGACGATAGCTTTGGCCAGTCCGCTGGAATCAGCGGAAAGGCGATTTCGATTGGCGCGCCGAATGTCACCGTGGCCGCGAACGAAGGTCAGGGCGCGGCATACGTCTTCCTGGAACCGTCAGGTGGCTGGCAAAACACGTCGCACGCGGATGAACTCACTGCGTCCGACGGCGCGGCCAATGACGGCTTTGGCCTTTCCATCGGCATCAGCGGCAGCACTATCGTCAGCGGCGCGATCAATGCCAATAACCTGCCCGGCTCCGCCTACGTTTTCGGCCGCTAGGCTGGGCGCGAATCCCGTTTATACAGGCAGGGGGGTAACCTCTTCGCAAATCCATGCTCAGGGTAAACAGTGCGAAAGGCCGCCGCCAAATACTGAGAGGTGTAGCGAAGGGAAGCCGTAGAGAAATGTTGCGGCTGCTGGCGGCGAGAGTCTACGTTTGGTGCCCGGCACGCTTGCTAGGGCAGGAGGCCGTATACATCCAGCTCGGTGTGGGTAGCGACGTAAACCTTGCCGTTGGCAACGGTGGGGACGCCGAACTTCACCGCCGAGCCGGCCTGATCGCGCGCGGAATTCTGCTTGGTATTGTAAATCTCGCGGGAAACATTTTCGGCATCGTAGGCGTGAAGGACGTCGGGGCTGGCCGTGCCGTAACCATCCGTTTCCAGAACCCAGGCAATGCCATTGGCGATGCCATTGGAAGAGGTGGTGGGAATCGCGCCAGGGTAGGCGAAAATAGTGGGCGATTCCGACAGGGGCAAAGGGGAAAGAACTCCGTCGGCCAGGCGGAATGATTTCACCGGGATGCCCACGCCAACCAGATAGATATTGTTGTTCCAATAGGCGGGCATGGCGTGAAAAGTGGGGATGGTGCCGGGCGGCAGGGCCTGGACCACCTGGTTCCCATAAGGATTGAATTCACCCATCTGGTCGCGGTCAATCAGAAATACCTCGCCGTCTTTTCCCGATCCTACCAGCAAATGGGGCACCTGGCCGGGCTGGTCGGGCAGAATTACGGAGCCGCCGCTGCCCACGTCGAGATCCGCATCATTCAAGCTGACCCAATCGGAGGGAGTGAAGTAATCCCCGGGAGTGAGAGATCCGCTGCCGGGAACCAGCTTCAGATAGCTTTCCCCATAATCCACGCCGCCGGAGCTGGCGTCAAAGGTGCCGTTCCCGGTTTCGACGAAGATGTTTCCACTCTCATCCACGGCGGGGGCTCCGCCGCTTTGCCAAATGCCGCCTTCGGCGCCATTAGCTGTATCGCAGTAAGCCACGGACTGCTGAAGGCTGGATTCGTCGTAGCCGATCAACCAACCGTGGAAGGGCTGCACGTCGCAATGTGACGACCATCCAATGTAGATGGTGCCGTTGAGCAACAGCAAGCCGGGCCGCTGATTGGAATGCAGAGGATCAAAATTAACCGTGTTCCCGCCATCCCCGGTGCCAGGAACACTGGCAGTAATCACCACGGGGCTGCCGGGCAATTCCTGATGGGTTCCCAGGTCGAGGGCATGGAGGCGCTGCACGAAGGAAATGGTGCCTCCTGATACTTCCTTGGTGCGCACGACCAGATAGATCGCATTGGTATTGGGATCGATGACCGGAGTGCCGGTAATGCCAATCACGGGCTGAATGTTGGAGCAGCCAATATCAGCGGTTCCCAGCGGGGTGACTCCCTGCGATGGATTGATAAAGCTCACCTGCCAAAGCGGTGAAGACGATGTGCCGTCGGCGTCAAAAGCATAGAGACTGTCATTTTCCGTGGCGACATAGACGACGTTATAGACGCCCTGACCCTGAATATTCACGCCCATAACATAAAGAGGCTGGGCGTAGACGTCGCCATCCACCGGATAGCTGAAAAGCTTGCCGAATTGGCTCTGGTTCACATTGCCGGTGGTTAGAACGGTCTCATTTAGGTTCTGGCCGGTGCGCGCCAAATCGTTGTGGTAGGTGAAAGTGCCAGTATAATCCGTCACGATCACAGGCACGCTGGCCGACTGGGTGGTATTCGCAATGCTGGTGGCTGTGACAGTGTGAGCGCCCGCGGCGGTTGGAGCTGAATAAAGGCCCGAGGCTGAGATCGTCCCCGTAGAGCCGTTGCCGCCCAAAATGCCATCAACCGACCATGTTACCTGATTGCTCTGGACTCCGCTGATATACGCCAAGAATTGTTGGGTCCGCTGAGGCGTCATGGATGCCTGACGGGGAGTTACGGAAACAGTGCTGGTGGGAGTCGTCCCGACGCCCGAAAGAGTAACAGTCTGGAGGTTGGTCGGGTCGTTATCGCTAACGGTGATGGTGCCCGTGCGAGTTCCGGACGCCGACGGGGTGAAAGTGATTTGCAGCGAACAGAAGGCCCCGGTGGCCAGCGAGGGGCCGCAGTTGTTGGTCTGGGCATAGTCGCCGGCGGCCACAATACTGACGATAGTTAAAGGCGATCCGCCCGCATTGGTGAGTGTCACTGATTGGGGCGCGCTCGCGGTGTTCACGTTCTGCGCCGCGAAATTTAAATTTGTAACGGAGAGCGAAGCCGTTGGCGGCCCGGTGCCCGTGCCGGTGCCCGACAATGCAACGTTTTGCGGATTGCCCGGGGCATTGTCGGCGACTAGGAGGGTCGCGGCGCGGATTCCAGAGGCATGGGGCGTGAAAGTAACCACGATCATGCAGTCCCCGCCAATGGCTACCTGCACGTTGCAATCATTGGTCTGGGCGTAATCCCCGCTGTTTAGGCCGGAAATAGAAACACCCGAGACGGTAAGCGGAGCCGAGCCCGTGTTGTTAATATTAATCATTTGAGGCGGAGACGCGGTGTCAACCGGCTGGCTTGCAAATGTCAGGCTGGAGGGGAAGATGGTGGCAACCGGCGCTGTGCCTGTGCCCGTCAGGGTGACCGTCTGCGGGCTGCCGGTGGCGTTGTCAGCAATGGATAAAACCGCCGCCCTGGTCCCGCTGGCGGTGGGGGTGAATGTTACATTGACGGTGCAGTTGGCTCCCACCGCGACGGAACCGACGCAATTATTGCTCTCGGAATAATCCGTGTTATTGATTCCTGAAATTGACACGCCGCTTACGATAAGCGTCGCGCTGCCCAGGTTGCTTAAAATAACGGACAGCGGTGCGCTGGAGGTGCCCACTTGTTGGGCGGTAAACGTCAGGCTCGCGGGAGACAAGACCACGGAAGGGGCCACCCCCGTCCCCGACAAACCAGCAATTTGCGGGCTTCCAGGCGCATTATCCGCAATCGAAACCGCCGCCGTACGGATACCTGTCGCGCCCGGCGTGAATATTACGTTAATGGTGCAGCTAGCCGTGGGTCCCAGCGTGGAAATGCAATTGGTCGTCTCGCCATAGTCCGCCGCGTTCGCGCCGCTGATTGTGACGCTACTCACTGTCAACTTGGTATTTCCTGTATTGGTAAGAGTGATGGTGCTTGCGGGGCTGCCCGCGCCTACTTTCTGATCAGCAAAGGTAAGGCTGGGTGGAACCAGGCTCACTCCGGGAAGGGCACCGAAACCAATTAGGGGAACCGTCTGAGGGCTTCCGGCGGCATTGTCCACAAGAGTGATGAAGGCCGCTTGAGATCCAAAAGCCAGCGGGGTAAAAATCACGGTTATAGAACAACTAGCGCCAGATTTCACAGTGGGGCCGCAGGTATTGGTCTGGGAATAATCTCCGCTATTCGGGCCGGTGATGGTCAGGCTGGTAATGTTCAGCACCGCGGAAGTCGAATTGGTCAAAGTTATAATCTGGGGAGAGCTGGAAGATCCCACCGTCTGATTGTTGAAATTAAATACCGTCGGAGAGAACGTCAGCGCCGAGGCGGTACCGGTACCAGTGGTAGTTATGATCTGCGGGCTTCCAATCGCATCATCGGTGATGAAAATTTGCCCGGAGCGATTCCCCGTAGCCGTCGGAGTGAAAGTAATCGTGAATGTGCAGCTTGCTCCGGGCCCAACCGTGGACCCGCAGGTGTTGGTCTGTACCAGGTTTCCCGAGACCAAAAAATTGGTTATGGCCAAAGAGCCGCTGCCGGTATTGGTAAGGGTTACGAACTGCGGCGAGCTGGTCGTATCCACCGCCTGATTGCCAAACGACAGGGTGGCTGGAGACAGATTCACAACCGGTGGCGGGGTGCCAATACCAGATAAATTGATGGATTGGGGGCTGCCCGGAGCGTTATCGGTAATGGTGACCGCCGCAGCGCGAGTTCCCGTGGCCGTCGGAGTGAAGGTGACCATGATGGAGCAACTGGCGCCAGCCAGGATCGTGCCGCAGGTGTTGGTTTCGGTAAAATCCCCGCTGTTCGCTCCCGTAATAGTCACGCTTACAATCGTGAGCGTGGAATTGCCAGCATTGGTCAACGATACGGTTTGCGGCGGACTAACGGTATTAATTGGCTGGCTGCTGAAGGTGAGGCTGGAAGGAAGAAACGTGACGGAGGGATCAACACCCACCCCGCCAAGACCGACGACCTGAGGGCTGCCCGCCGCACTATCGGTAAACACGGCCGAGGCGGTTAAACTTCCGACGGTAATAGGAGCAAAAGTCACGTTGACGATGCAGCTCGCGCCGCCGGCCAGCGAACTGGGGCAGTTATTCGTTTGGCTGAAACTTGTTCCGTTGGCCCCCCCAATACTGATTCCCGTAACAGATAGTGCCGCGCCACCGGTATTCGTGAAGGTAATCGTCTGAATGCTGCTGCCACCTACCATCTGGGAACCAAATGCCAGACTTGCCGGAACCAGCAATACGACCGGAACTTGGAGCAACAGTGAAGCGTCGTCCGAAGATTCGTTGGCAGTCGCCATATCCAGGCGCCCATCGCCATTAAAATCCGCAGCCGTCAGGCCTTCCGGCCCTGGATTGGTAGGATATGGAACGCTGCTCTGGAAAGTTCCGTCTCCGTTCCCGATTAAGATGGATACGCTATTGGAGCTGGTGTTGGTAACGCCAAGATCCAACTTGCCGTCCCCGTTAAAATCCCCGGCCACTATCTCGAATGGAGCCAGGCCCACAGGATAATCCGCATGGGGCGCGAAAGTTCCGTTCCCGATATTCAGCAGGACGGAAACCGTATTGCCGGCGGAATTGACTATAGCGAGGTCAACTTTTCCGTCGCCGTTGAAGTCGGCCGCAACCACCCCAACCGGCGTATTTCCCGTGGCATAGGAGATGGGATTTTGGAAAGTGCCATCACCATTGCCAAACAGAATCGAAACAGTATCGGCTCCGGAATCGGTAACCGCCAGATCTGGAATGCCGTCACCGTTGAAATCCGCGGCAACGACGGCAAACGGCGATGAACCCACCACGTAGGGGATCTGCGGCTGAAAAGTGCCATCGCCATTGCCAAGAAAAACGGATACTGTGCCATCCGCGGAATTGGCAGCCGCTATGTCCAGAGCCCCGTCGCTATTAAAATCTCCGACGGTCACCGACAGCGGCTCCACGCCGGCAGGCAAGTCCACGTGAGGGTTGAATGTGCCGTCGCCATTGCCAAGGAGGATGGAAATCGTGTAGGAAGCGCGATCGGCCACCACTAGATCGGCTTTACCGTCGCCGTTAAAATCTCCGGTTGCGAGGGCTATGGGATCCTCGCCGGTAACATAACTGGCGCCTAGCTGGAATGTTCCGTTGCCATTTCCAAGAAAGATGGAGACGCTGTTGGAATCACGATTGGCCACCGCCAAATCCGCTTTGCCATCGCCATTGAAATCGCCCCAAACAATCGCGCGAGGGGCCAAGCCCGTGGTGAGACTGGCCTGATTCATGGAAACCGGATTTGCGATGGTGGTTACATCAAAAAACGCCGGGAGGGAAACCCCGCCTCCTGGTAATGGATTGGAAACCGATACGATTGCAGTGGCGGCAACTGCAATATCGGCGGCCAAGATCGCAGCCGTCAATCGAGTGGCGCTCACGTAGCTGGTGACCCGCGGGCTGCCGTCCCATTCCACAACCGAGGACGATGTAAAACCGGTGCCGTTCACGGTGAGAGTGAATCCAGGGCCGCCCGGCAAAGCTGTTTCTGGCACCAGCGGTTGGCTGATGGAGGGAACCGGGAAGGGGCTAGTTCCCATTAAACTAACGGATTGAGGGCTGCTGGGCGCGTTGTCCGTGATCGACACGGCCGCCGTCCAGGTGCCCATGGCCGTCGGAGTAAAAATTACAGTTATTGTGCAACTGACTCCCGGATTCACCGAGTTGCCACAGGTATTGCTCTCGGAATAATCTCCGCTATTCGCGCCGGTAACGTTGAGGCTGGTAATGCTGAGGGTAGCCGACCCAACATTGGTGAGAGTCACTACCTGCGGTAAACTGCTAGTTCCCACTCTTTGTTTACCAAAAATCAGGCTGACGGGAGACAGGGTAACGTAAGGGCCCGTAGGGATGCCCATGCCGGATAAGGGAACACTTTGTGATCCCCCGCCTCCATTATCGGTGATGGTCACCATGGCATTTCTCGCCCCGATAGCGGTGGGCTGAAAAGTAACCGCGATTCCGCAACTGGCGAGACTGTTTACCCGACTGCCACATGTAGTGGTCGCGGTGAAATCTGCGGAATTGGTCCCCCCGATAACGATGCTGGAAATGGTGAGGACAACATTCCTCTCATTAGTGAGCGTGACGGATTGCGGTGCGCTGGCTGTACCCACCACCTGATCGGCAAAAACCAGGCTGGGGGGCACAAGCTGGACCGACGTGCCTATTCCTGAAAGAGAAGCCTGTTGCGGACTATTAGCCCCGTTGTCCTTGACCGTGATGGAGGCTCCAAGCGGCCCCAGAACAATCGGATCGAACGCGACGGATATCTGGCAGCTTGCCGCCTGCGCTACAGTCGCGCCACAATTGTTAGTTTGAGCAAAGTTTTTATTATTCTTTCCCGTGACTGTTATACCCAAAAGGTTTAATGTTCCCGGCCCCGTATTGGTGAGGGTGATAACCTGCGGAGGACTATCGGTTTGAATTACCTGAAGCCCAAACGCCAAGCTGGATGGCGAAAGAGTTACGCCGGGCCCACTGGCCATGGCACGCCCTGGAAGGAGTAATACCGTTAAAGCCATCAAGCCCCAAACGAAAGGGAAAACCATCGAACTGCCGTGCTGGCCCACAAACTTGATGGTGCGGCGGATCACACCGACCGCAGACCGTACTTGATAGGACAATGCTGTCGTGGCCACAAGCCAAATTGCCGGGAACCGAACCATACATCATCTTACAGCAGAACCCGCCTTGACGAAATAGTACCTAAGTCCTAAACAAACGGGGGGCCGGAATATGAGTTCAGCGTCCCCGATGGTGCTGGGTGTCAGACTTGCGGGCGCGGGGCGAAATTCGTTCACACCCTCGGTCCGATTGGCCCGCTGCCTGAATCTTCGTGCTCGGTGACGTAGTCAATGGCCGATTCTCTGCCCCGGAAGCTATCCGCCCGAATCGTCTTGCCGGCAACGTGATCGAATACGTGGCTCACAAACTCGGTCAGCATTTGCTTGGTTTCGCCGTCAAGCCGCCCTTCTTCGCCTCGAATAACTGCCAGAACATTATGGTCTTCGTTGCCATCCTCAATCTGTTCCATCAGGCCGATCGGGTCGCACTCCACGATTTGACCAGTCTGCAATGATGTCTTGGTGAGGACAAAACAGTCCACGTTCAGACCGTCGTCCGCCGTCGTGTGGAGGATAAATCCGTAAGGCATTGGATAAGCTCGGGAAACTCGAGCTGTTCCCGCGAATTTGAGCGTCTTTTCATCATGGTAATTCTTAGTAAATGAACCAGCCTCGTTTTGAATAAATACCTTCATATTACGCGATCGTCCGGGGCCAGTTAGGGCCTCATCGTTATGCTTAACGCCCAAACTCCTCGTAAGCGTGCTCGCCGTGGAGGGCTTCATCCAGTCCAAGTTTTTCACTAGCCTCGTCGACTCTCACCGGCGTAAAGGTGTTGATGATCTTCAACATCGCGAGGGTAAAGAGGAACGCCCACACCGACGAGAACAGGACGGCAACCAGTTGTTTCATAAAAAAGCCGGCATCGCCGTGTAACAGGCCATTCGGACCCGCCGGATTATAGGCTCGGTCGGCAAAAATTCCCAGCATTACGATGCCCAGAAAGCCGCCCACGCCGTGGACGCCCCACACGTCGAGCGCGTCGTCCCAGCGCAGCTTGTTCTTCAATTCCACCGCGAAGTAGCAAACCACCCCCGCGGCAAGGCCGATAATCACCGCGGTGCTTGGCGAAACGTAGCCGGCTGCCGGAGTAATCGTGGCCAGCCCAGCCACCGCGCCGGTCAACAGGCCGAGCAGTTTGGGCTTCTTTTCCAGGGACCACGCGGTTATCAGCCAGGCAACCGCCGCAAAAGACGCGGCGATATCCGTATTGAGGAAGGCCGTAGCGGTTACGGAATCCACGCGCATCTCGCTGCCAGCATTGAAACCATACCACCCAAACCACAGCAGCCCGGTGCCCAGAGCCACCAGCGGGATGCTGTGAGGCCCAGGGTCGGCCACTCGCCGCCGGCCTACGTACAGAATGGAGGCCAGCGCGGCAATGCCGGCAATATTGTGTACGACTATGCCGCCCGCAAAATCGCGCACTCCCCACTGTTCCAGAACTCCGCCCCCCCAAACCATGTGTACGAACGGAAAATAAACGAAGGTCAGCCATCCGGTGAGGAACAACATATACGCCTTAAAAGTGACGCGATTGGCGAAAGCGCCCGAAATCAACGCGGGCGTGATGATCGCGAACATCATCTGGTAGGCGATGAATACCAGCGCGGGAATCGTAACGTTGGGAGAAGGAGTATTGAGGCTTACTCCGCGGAGACAGATGTTATTTAGGTTTCCTATGATTCCGTGCCAATCCCCGCTGAAGCACACCGAATAACCGTAGAGATACCAAATCACCGTTGTCCAACCCATGGACACGAAACTCTGCATCATAATGGCCAGCACATTCTTGCGGCCCACCAAGCCGCCATAAAAGAACGCCAAGCCCGGCGTCATCAGCATGACCAGACTGGTGCATAAAATCATGAAGCCAGTGTTGCCGGTGTCCAGGTGAAGCATGTATGCCTCCTGAGCTACAAAATAATAGAGCTACAGATCGTTCGCCCGACGCTCCGCGAACCCACCACAATTGCAGACTGCCGAACAAGGCCGCGTTGACAAACCGACATTGCTGCTTGAATCCGAAGTAACCGCCACTTCGGGCTAGCCGGATCTTGCGGCATCGGGCTAGCCAGCCCAAAGCTGAAGGGTACGATACGCCGTAGCGCGCCCCGGCGCAACGGGACAACCCGTTGCAGCAAGTTGCGCATTGGGAATAGGAGGAGCTTGGCGGGCGGATTCGGATTCATATCCCCCCAGAAACATGAAGGGCGCCCCAACCCTCGGGACGCCCTTCACAGCGAATGCTTAAAACAGATTCTATGGCTGAAACGGGCTGAGCGACGGCGAATTGCCATTCCCACCTTGTTCGATCGCCAATCCGATACCGAGCGCGGCACCCACAATAATTACACCCACCAGAATCTTCCGGTTTTTGTGATTGTTGTTGGCGGGCGGCGGGGTACCGCTTGCGCCGGCGGGGCCGCCCGACTGCGCGCTGGAGTCATTCACCATTTGCACGGTCAAAGCCATACCCTCCGGTACGGTCGTAATGGTGGGATTCGCCATGGTGGAAATGAGCAGGTTCCCCTTCACGGCCGAAATCAGGGCGGAGTGGGAATTGATGATTTGAACTGTCCCCACGCCATCCGCGTTTTCGGTGCGAACGGTTGCATCGCCCAACATGGCCACAACCGGAGCCGCAGCCGTGCTGCGGAATTTCGCGTAACCATCTTCCACATTTACGCGCACCGGCTCCTTAGCCGCTGACGACAAAAACTGCACGCGGGTATTTTCCAGCATCATCACCTGCGATGCGCCGGTAAAGGCGATTTGCGCGCTGCCATTCGATCCCACTTCCACTACATCGCCGCTGTAAACCGTGGTTCCCTGGACAAGGTCGGCGCCGCGCACCATGGCCGCTGTGCTTCCCTGCACGATCCCCACAGCCGCAGGATTACCGTAGCCGGGAATGGCGATAAGTGAAACCAACAACAGCGCAACGAATTTGCGGGCTTGCATGCCTAACCTCCGTCAGATGTCCGAAATAAGCGCCAATGCCTTAGTACTATCAGGCGCAATGCTAGCAAATATGATTGATATGTCAAGACCCAGCTGCGAAAAATGTTCTAGGCCGCTTAAGGCGAATTCCGCAGAACGATTATTTTGCGGCTCGCCGGCCACCCCGACCCCGCATTCTTGACCACGAACCTCGCCAACGCGTTCATTGTACGATAGCCCGCAAGGCCTCGCCCAAAGAAGCATAGCGGCAAGAGTAACCGGCCTGAGTCGCTTCTTCGGGTATTACGCGCTGACTGGACAGCAGGAGGGAATCCGCCATTTCACCGACTGCCAGCCGCAGCAGAAATGCGGGCGTGGGAAAGAAAGATGGCCGGTGCATTACCTGTCCCAAACTTCCGGCGAATTCCCAATTGCGCACAGGGGTGGGCGAGACTACATTCACCGGGCCATGTAAATCAGGATGATCCAGCGCGTATAAAATCAAGCCAATAACGTCCTGCAACGCCACCCAGGATGTCCATTGCCGGCCCGTTCCCAGCTTTCCACCCAGGCCCAGGCGAAACGGCAACATGATGCGGGGCAGCGCACCACCAGCCAGGCTCAATATGATCCCGAACCTGAGGATAACTGTTCGCGTTCCCAGCCGTTCCGTACCTTGGGCCGCAGCTTCCCACTCCTGGCAAAGCCGAGCCAGAAAATCGTTTCCCGGCGCGCTGGATTCCGTGAGCACTTCGTCGCCGCGGTTCCCGTAATAGCCAATGGCCGATGCACAAATAAATGTTCGCGGAGGTTGCGGCAGCTTGGCCAAACCGAGTAATAACTGTCGGGTTGCGTCCACGCGGCTGCTGCGCAGCAGGGCTTTTCGTTCCGCTGTCCAGCGTCCATCGGCAATTGACGCACCCGCCAGGTGAACCACCGCATCCGCTCCCGCCGCAGCTTTCAAATCAAAGTCACCTGTTTGAGGATTCCAAACAATATTCTGTCCCCTCGCGGTATTGGATTTTGAATCCGGGCGCACGAGCCGTCCCACGGAATGTCCCGCGCTCTCCAATTGCGGTATCAGTGCGGATCCCACCAAGCCCGAAGCTCCCGAGACAAGAATTTTCATGATGGCCCTCTATGGATGTTTGTCATGATGAATGAAAGCCTTTAGCGCGCATCCACTGTCCAGACTAAGCTTATGGACCGAGGCCCACAAGCAGTGGGCTAAATTCCGGCTATACTCCGTCCCAGTTAGAGTAAGATAATGCGCCGTATCTGTGCGGGGGAGAATTTTTGCGCGGTGAGTCTAAATGAATATAAAACATCTGGTGAATTTTTCCGTTCTAGTGATTGTCTGCTTCCTGCTGGTTGTTCCCTGGGAAACCAGTTACGGCGACGACGGTGCCGCTATCCAAGGATTCTTCCCCAAGCACGTCGCTGAAGAGCGCGTCACCGAACAAAAGCTCCTTGCAATTCCCGACCCCAGCCACGCTGAAGCGAATTCTCGGCGTCTCACTTCCGAGCCGCACATGGCCGGAACCGAGGCTAGCCATCGCGTTGCCGAATGGCTGCGCGATCAATATCAGTCTTTCGGATTCGACACAACGATCGAATCCTTCTCCGTATGGCTTCCGGCCCCCGCGGAACGCCTGTTGGAATTGAAAACCACCGGACCATCAGGCCCGCAAACTCAGGCGCTGGCGACGCCAGAGCAGCCGTTTGAGGCGGATAAGGACAGTTATGATTCTCGCGCCGTTCCCGCCTTCAATGCCTATTCCGCATCCGGAGACGTGACCGCGCCGGTTGTCTATGTCAACTACGGCATGTCCGACGACTACGCCCGCCTGGACAAGATTGGCGTCAGTGTGGCGGGCAAGGTGGTATTAGCGCGCTATGGTGAAGGCTTTCGCGGGGTGAAAGCGCAACTTGCACAGGAGCATGGCGCTGCCGGACTGCTGATCTATTCAGATCCCGCCGACGATGGGTATTTCGCGGGCGATCCTGACCCGCGCGGACCCTGGCGGCCATGGAGTGGAATCCAGCGCGGTTCCGTTCTTTACACGTCCATCTATCCGGGCGATCCGCTCACTCCCGGCGTAGGGGCCACCTCAACAGCCACCCGGTTTTCGCCGAATGACGCGAAAAATTTGCCTCATATTCCAGTGCTTCCCATCAATGCATTAGACGCCCAGGCTATTTTCTCCCACATGGATGGAGCGGTCGTCCCCAAGGGCTGGCAAGGCGCCATTCCGCTGACTTATCATCTCGGTCCCGGAGGAGCGGTCGTCCATCTGAAACTCAAGATGGATTATCAGCAGCGCATGATTTATGACGTTATCGCACGGCTGCGCGGCGCGGACGATGATTCCTGGGTGCTCTTTGGCAATCATCATGACGCGTGGGTATTCGGTGCTGTGGATCCCAATAGCGGTACCGCTTCGATGCTCGAGGCGGCTCGAGCCCTCGGCCAGTTATCGCGCGCCGGATGGAAACCGAAGCGCACTATTGTGTTTTGTGAATGGGACGCCGAAGAATTCGGCTTGATTGGCTCCACGGAATGGGTGGAAACCCACGCTACGGAGTTGCAAAAAAAAGCGCTGGCATATGTCAATACTGACGTGGGCGTGGCTGGAGCGGATTTCGGCGCATCCGCTGTGCCGTCGTTCAAGGAGATGATTCGCGACGCCGCTTCCGCCGTCAGCGATCCGCGCGTTAGCCGCAGCATTTACCAGGTCTGGCAGGAGCGCGTCGTGGCGGATACCCAAACTTCAACCGGCGTTGCAAGGCCAGAGCCAAAACCTTTGGACGGCGAGACCGTAAATATTGGCGTGCTGGGCGCGGGCTCAGATTTCTGCCCTTTTCTAGACCACCTCGGAATTCCTTCTATTGATATGGGATTTAATGGGCCCTACGGCGTTTATCATTCGCAATACGACGATTTCTACTGGATGAAGCACTTCGGCGATCCCACATTCGCTTATCACGCCGCGATGGCTCGCATTCTTGGGATAATGGCGCTGCGCTTGTCTAATGCCGATGTGATTCCGTTCAATTATCCGTCTTATGCTGCGGCAATTTCACACGCTATAACTGGATTGCAAGGCCATCAAGAGGAAAAGGCGAATTTGGCCGGACAGAACTCATCCGCTCAGAAATCGCCCAATGTAAGCCCGGATCTGAGGCAAATCGACCTTCAGCCCATCATGAAGGCGTCAGCTGACTTCACCGCCGCTGCCAGACGCGCGCAACAAGCGGTAGAGCGCTTTGAAGCTTCCGGCACGGGGGCTATAACAGGATCCGCAACCCTGGATAGCGCTACCCAATTAGACAACTCGCAATTGAACTTGACAGCGCTCAATCACGAGCTGGCTGGCGTCGAGCAGGCGTTCCTCTCGCCTCAAGGCCTTGCGGGGCGCCCGTGGTATCGACATGAAATCTACGCGCCAGGCTCTTACACGGGTTATGCCAGCGTGGTACTGCCCGGCGTCACCGAAGCCCTTGGACGCAAGGATTTGGCTGCCGCACAGGAAGGCGCCACCGAACTCGCCGCCGCTTTGCGCAGAGCCGCGGCCCAGCTCGACATCGTTGCGCGTCTCGCGTCGCCCGTTCAGTAGCAGGGCGAATATATGCACACATCATACGCCGCCCATACAAATGGCGCGGTACAATCGCAGGGATGCGGGTGCGCGTTTTATTTTTTGGGCAGCTTCGCGAAATTGTGGGAGGCGCGGGGATGGAGGCCGAGTTTCCCCTCGGGGCGCGAATGAGTGATGCCTTCGCCTATTTCCAAGGACTTTATCCTCTGCTCGCGCCGTTTCGCGAAATGGTGATTGGCTCTCGCAACCAGGAATACGCGCCATGGGATATGGCGCTTCAAGATGACGACGAGATCGCCTTTTTGCCGCCGGTTAGCGGCGGGTCATTTTCGCCACGTGGTGGAGGAACTGGCGGTGAGAGCAGGGCAGAAGACAGCTCTGAAGCTGCTGCGGAAAGCAGTGCCGACGTCAGCGAAAACCCTCAGGCCCCGGTTGTTGACCAAGCCGGCGACGAAATCTGCCAATTGTTGCGCGTGCCCATCCCCGTCCTAATATGGATTGCCTTCGTAAAAGCTGCGGAAGACGGCGCCGTCGCCGCCTTTGAAGGCATCGTGCGCAACCATTCCCAAGGACGCGCGACCCAGTATCTTGAATATGAAGCGTATGCCCCAATGGCGCTCTCCAAGATGCGCGAAATCGCGGCACAGGCGCGCGAGCAATTTGCTGTACATCGAATAGCCATCATCCATCGCCTGGGCCGCCTGGAAATTGGCGAAACCAGCGTACTAATTGCCGTCAGCGCCGCCCATCGAGGCGCGGCATTCGACGCCTGCCGTTACTCCATTGACACCCTGAAGCGCACGGTGCCCATTTGGAAGAAAGAGTTTTTTGCCGACGGTTCCGCCTGGGCTAAAGGCGAAGCTCCCTCGAACGCGACTCCGCACGCGACGTGTGCATCCAAGCGGTGATGACACTGCGCATCGCCGTGGTTTCCATGTTCACTATTGCGGCGATTGCTGTTCACGCTGGGCCTGTCGCATCACCGGCATGGACTGCGACTCCACAGCGCCAGCCAAGCAAGCCCATCCGTGTGGAGGTGAACCTGGTCAGCATCCTGGCCAGCGTACTTGACCTGAATGGCAAGCCGGTGATCGATCTTCCGCAGAGTGCGTTTCAAGTTTTGGAGGAAGGGAAGTCTCAGCAGATTGCCCGCTTCGAACCGGAAACTACCCAGCCGCTGGATATCGCGTTAATGGTGGATACGAGCCTGAGCGCCATTGCGGAATTGAAGCTGGAGGGGGAAGCAGCAGCGCGATTCATCCAGCAAGTGGTTCGTCCCAGCGACCGCCTGGCGGTATTTGAATTCACCGACGATGTCACCGAGCTTTCGCCCTTTACCAATAACGTCCCCCAACTGCAGCAGGCCACGCGGCAACTGAAGACCGGTGCGGGGACATCTCTTTACGACGCCGTGGTTATGGGTTCGCGACAACTTGGCAGGCAGCCGGAAGATCGACGGCGCGCCATCATCCTGGTTACCGATGCGGGCGAAAGCACCAGCCATTATCATTTTGAAGACGCGCGGCGCGCGGCCATTTTATCCGGCGCACTAATTTATACCGTGCTGGTGCGATTTAGCCCGTCGGAGAATTTGCGGAACACGGCTGGCGAACACGCTCTGGATACCATTACCGACAGCGCCGGCGGAGACCTTTTTTATGTGGATTCGTCCTCGGATCTCGATCCGGCATTTGCGCGCGTGGACCGCGAGCTTCGCACCCAATACCGCTTGCGCTATTATCCCGATCCTAAGCCGCCCGCTGGGACGCTGCGGCACGTCGAAATTCGGGTAAATGGAAATTACTCGGTGCACTACCAAAAGAGCTATTTCGCGCCGCGCGCGACACCCAATGATTTGCCGGCTAGCCACGCAGCCGGGAGCGCCCGGCCCCAATGAATAATTCACCTGAATAGTGATAATGAACATCAACAAATCCAACTCGTCAAATCCATTTCTACGCGGCGCGATTGAAATCGCTCGCGAAGCCGGCGAGATTTTGCGCGAGGAATACGCCAAGCCGCCGGAAATTCGCTACAAGGGCGAAGTGGACATCGTCACACAGGCCGACCAACGCTCCGAGGCTCTGATTGTGGAGCGTCTGCGGGGGGAATTTCCTTCGCACACAATCGTCGCGGAAGAGGGCGGCGGCAGCGGAGATTCCGTAGCGGAGTACGTCTGGCACGTTGACCCGCTCGACGGCACCACCAATTTTGCCCACGGCTATCCCTGCTTCGCCGTTTCCATGGCATTGCTGAAGGATCGGGAGCCGATTGCAGGCGTTGTGTTTGACCCGATCCACAATGAATTGTTCACTGCAGCGGCAGGCGAAGGCGCGCAGCTCAATGACGAGTCAATCCATGTGTCCGCGGTCTCAAAATTGGCACAGGGACTTTTGGCCACCGGGTTTCCAGTGCAAAAGCGCACGCTAAATTCCAACATTTATTATTACTGGGATTTCACGCTTCGCTCGCATGGGGTGCGCCGCGACGGCGCAGCCGCGCTAGATTTGTGCTACATCGCCTGCGGCCGCTTCGACGGATTTTGGGAGTTTGGGTTGAAGTCGTGGGATACAGCCGCGGGAATGTTGCTGGTCAGCGAAGCTGGCGGCCGCGTGAGCGATTTCGCGGGCCACCCTTTTCATCCTGGCGGTCCGGAAGTTTTGGCTACCAATCGCCACATCCACGAGGAAATGAGGCAAATCGCCGTAGAAATTGGGAAACAGGCGACGCTGGCCCCCCTACAGGGGCCACTCTTTGGCGATGCGCGGCAGCCTTGATGAAGGGAAGCCACTGAAACGCTTACTGCTGTGGGGGCAGTTGCTTCAATTGCGTCCAGCCGCAGGATTCCGCTTGTTTCGGATTTGCACTCGGTGTCGATCTTTTCATCGAACTTCATTCATTGATATGGAATTCATTTAGAGCGAGAGGTATAATATCAGCCGGTCTCCTGATTCAATGATCGCCCCAGACTTTGAAACAGCTAGAAAGGCATCATAGTGCAGGCTGTGAAGCAAGTCGCCCTTGTTGTGACGTTTTTTTGTGCAGGTACAAGCGGACCGCTGGCGCAAGTGCCTGTGAGAATGTCTTCGCGTGATGTCCTGGTTCATGGACACCATTTGGCATTCCACATCATGCGTGGCCATCTGCCTGTCCTGGTGTTGGACGCAGGGGGCGGGGCCGATTCCACCTACTGGAACAGCATCATCCCTGAACTTGCGAAACGCACCGGCTCGGAGATCATTACATACGACCGTGCGGGGCTTGGCGCAAGTGACGAAGTTCCACCTCCCTACCGGATGGAGGACGCGGTAACAGACCTTGAGGCCGGACTAAAACAACTAGGAGCCACCCACGATCTGGTGCTGATTCCGCATTCGTTTGCAGGCATGGTCGCGACTTATCTGGCAATTCGGCATCCAGACTGGATCTCTGGCGCAGTCCTGGTGGACACGATGGTCCCGGAATTTTTAACCGATGAGGAAGTCGCGCACATGGACCCAATCATTCAACCCATGGTGGCCGCCGAACTGGCCGCGCATCCTGATAAAAAGACAAGGACCCTGGAAGCGATAACCGTGGCGTATGTCCAGACGAGTCATGATTTCAACAAGGTTGTTTGGCCGACTTCAATCCCCTGCGTGGTGATTGTCTCTGAAGGAACGCCCTTTCCACCCGCCATGAAACTTGATGTTAAGAATTGGAAGGACGCTCACGCAGCCTTTGCGAATAATGCCTGCGATGGGAAACTGATAGTAGCTAAAGGCAGTTCACACGATATCGCCCATGATCGCCCCGAGGTCATAATTGAGGCGACTGGAGAGCTCGTCGATCGGCTCAGGTCCGCTAAGGGAAAGTGAACACAAGGGCTGCTCGACCGGCACTATGCAAGCAAGGCAGCTCGTACTTGGAGATAGCTATTTAGATCCCAGGCCAAAGGCCGCAGGGGCGACCACGTCATCTTTCGTTTTGATGCCACAGGCTGCGCATTTCGAACCAACCAGAATTTTCAATTTGGCCCCCTGACTTGCACACCGTACGCTTCTCCTGCCATCGACACAACGGATTTGTTACGATAAATACCGGTTCTTGCTGCTGCTTATGCCTACGTAAACAAGAAGTATTAGGCCGCAAGGTGCGGATCAGACTGCACCTGTGAAGGCCGGACGTTGACAGATGAGTATTCCCGGTGCACTAAAGACTTTATGAGTTGGGCATGTCCGCGGTGTGATCGGACCTTTCGTCAGGTCAATCAACGTCACGCGTGCGGGGTAGGCAGCGCTGCTACCTTGCTCAAAAATAGGCCACCGGCACTCGCCAATCTCTACCGGAAACTCGAGACCACCGTAAGGGGCTTTGGCGACGTGGAGGTAGTCACACGTAACCGGTACGCTCTTTTCCGGACGACACGCATCTTTGCGGACCTGACGGTGATGCGGGATGCGTTACGCGTGGTGATTCACCTCGGTCGCAAGGCCGGCACACCGTACTTCATCAAAATCGTGCAGGGCGACAGCCGCGTCTCACACGTCGCCCTTGTCCGGACCGCCGAGGACCTACGCATGATCATTCCGTTTTTGCGTGAAGCGTTCGACCTCGCCGTGAGTGAAGAATGATAAAACTTAATCCTCTATTATTCACAGGACTGACCCTACCAGAGAAGGAGCTGATCGCACGCGCCATATATGGCAAGCTGACGGCATCAAGACAGCAGTTTGCGCGGCTCGCTTTCGGTGAGGCGGCAGATCGCTACATTACAGACATAGAAGCGCGTGTGCGAAGCGAATGGTAACGACTGAATGGGCTGCGCACCTACATGGGAGCCACGAGGCTAAACAAGATCAATGCGGATTCGATTCTCACCTATATCTCGCATCGTGATCTGCGCCACCATGAATAACGGAGCTTGCTGAATCGGGGAATGCCAGCGAACAAACCATCATGGCAATTGCCGGCCACGTCTCACCGCGGATGTTACGCCACTACTCCCTGTGGTGCGCAAAAATTCCGTCTGGGTTTGAAATCAACGGGATAGCGTGCGTGCCCGGGCACTCCTCTGGTCCATTTCGGGGATATGCCAGCTTATACCGGGGAGCTTTGGGCAGCAGCGCCGTTTACCAGTTTCTCTGCTTCTTCAAAATTATCGAGGCCATTATCGCCCAACGGAAGTGTCCCGAAAGGAAGTGGAGCGAGAATGTTTGAGTTTCGGCCCGACCTGAGGAAGCAATTCCAGGGCGCCCCGCCAGTTCATTCCCTGGCTTCTGGCGCTATTCCACGTTCAACGAGATTGGGACCCGATGTCACTTGAGTTGATATTTCAACCGGAGGCGCCCGGTAAGGAATGTTCGGATGGTGAGCGATGCTTTTCAGTTGCGCTTTGAGGTTGGCGATCGGAAGGGAAGAATTTAAGACAAGGGGACGCTGGCCCGCAGTGCCGCACGTCCCCTTTGCCTCCTCGGTTCGTCGTCTTACTTCCTGGCGAAGAACCCCTGGGGCAGTGTGTCGCCCGTTGGAAGGAAGAGGCCTGCGATCAGGCCCGCGTCGTTGATTGCGCTCGGTGACGTTTGGGTCCCATCGGAATCATCGAAGGTGATGAATCTCCCGCTCGAGTTTCCGACGGCCCCGTGAAAATTCCCGCTGGCGTCCAACCACGAATAAGCAACCTGATTCTTGTTGTTGATGAAGTCCCCAAAGCTGCTGGTGGCGCCGGGAACGTTGATGGTCGTAAAGGTCTGTTGCCGCGGATTGTATAAGGACGCCTCTTCGTTGGCTGACGAGTCTACCCAGGTAATGACCACCAGGCCCGCATTATTATTTACCACTGAATCGGTGGCTGTGCTGCCGGGCACGGAAACGCTGACGAAGTTGTCAGAGGGACCATAGAATCCGTTTTCGACACCGGTATTTGCATCCAGGTAGGTGCCGGCAAAGGAGCCATTGTCGTTAATCGTGTCAACCACCGAGCTGGAGGATCCAAACGGCAAAACGTCCATGAACGTGCCGTTCCTATAGACAAACCCCACATTCACGCCGCTGCTATTGACGTAAAATCCGACGATAACGGCGGCATTGTTTATGCCCTCGCATACTGTTGTTCCCACGCCATTTGGGTCATCGATATTGGTAACCGTGCTGCCTTGAATCATCATGCCATGCTGTACACCGGTGGAATCGATATAGTCGCCCACCGTGACATTGGAATTATTCAGGCCCGCCAGCACAGTTTGCTCCGAACCCGGAATATCCACGGTCTTGAACTTTACTGTTTGCGCGTTTCCAATTCCCGCCAGAGAAAGCGCGAGAATCGACACTCCTAGCATTGCCGTTCCCTTCATAGTTGTATCTCCCTTTGCGATTCGCGCGCATGGTTTCACGCGCGCGCCGTCATTCTTGAGTTATGAATATCCCTGCCCGGTGGGCTACATCCCTTTTTCGGGAACTGACACCGATTGCAGTCACCTGTAGTGCACGAGCGTTGCCACATGTTGCCACGGGCTATTTATCGATGACTAAATGGCTTACTCAAAACAGGAGCGAATACGGCCGTACGGAATCCTCAAATTGGAATATGCATTGGCGTAACTGAATGTGAATTTATAGCCCTTGCGCTGGTCAGCCGAGTAAAAAATTATTTCGTTCGCTCTTTGCTGTAGACGTGATCTATCCCAAGAACCACCAGTCGGGCGTCAAGGTCATCCGGCACATCAGCGCTGGTGCCGGGCATTGGGTGAATACGGTGGAAGTCGCCCATCTTGCGGAGATCGGCTCGGAGCCGCTTGTCCAATTCCTGCACCACCTTGTCGGGGTCTCGCTTGAGCTGTTCAGCGCGGTCATCGGCGAGCTTTGTAACAGAGGGTTGCGTCGAATACCAATAGCGCGGGCCGTCTTGATAGAGATAGGTCGCAGCCGCAGCGAGTCTTCGCAAAGCATCGCCAAATACCGCTGGCGATTCGCCGGGCATGACGCAGCCAAGTTTCACGCGCCGATCCTCGACACCGCGATTTGCAGCAGCGGGGGTGGGCGCAGAACCATGATAGATGGTTCGGACGACACGACGGCAAGCGGCGAACTTGCCGAGATTCGGGACTTCGCCGTCGATGCCCAACGGGAGAGAACTGGGACCGTCCACGTCTTTTTCAATGATAGGGGCCCAGTTGTCTGAGAGATAGCGCGTCAGTTCGAACTGCACGCGCGGATCGTCGATCGGGATATTGGCGGGCAGGATGAGAGGATTCTTATCGCCCTTTTCCCAAAGGCTGTGAATCACGGCGGCCATGAGGCGGAGGACACCTCGCGTCCGCTGAAACTTCACGAGTGTGGACAAGTCATTATAAAGCCGATCAAAAATCTCCGGATGAATTGGATAAGCCGCCTATCCGGCGTGTAGGTCCGTCCGCTGACTCACAGCGTCACCGTCTCCTCTTTTCAACGCGCGGAAAATGATCGTGGAGAGGAGGGTCATCCCGCCCAGCACAAGGAACGCCCGGTGGACGCCCTGAATAAATTGCGCGGGATTCGAACGATAGTGGTCGGGAATAAAGAAGACAGTCACCAGCGACGCCGACGCGACGCCGAAACTGATGGCCATCTGCTGCGCCGTGCTACCGATGGAACTTGCGCCGCTCTCCTGTTCCTCGCTGACATCCGCGTAGACAAGCGTGTTCATGCTCGTATATTGCAGCGACGTGAAAAACCCGTAGAAGAACACTTCCGCCACGATAAGCCACACCGGTGTGCCCTTCCCAATGGTCGCGAAAAGCAGGATGAGCAGGCCGATGATCAGCGTGTTGGAAATCAGCACGGCGCGATATCCAAAGCGCGCCAAAATCCGCGGCATCGTCACCTTCAGGCTCATGGCGGCGATGGCTTGAGGCATCATGAGCAGGCCGGATTGAATCGGCGTGAACCCAAGGCCAACCTGATACAAAAGCGGAAACAGAAATGGGATGCCGCCAATGCCAAGGCGAGTCAGGAAGCTGCCGCTCACTGCCGCGCGAAAGGTGCGAATCCGAAATAGGATGAGATTTAGCATCGGGTATGCGGTCTTCGTCGCGTGAAATCCGTAACCTGCCAGGAGGAGGGCGGAAAGAGCCAGCAGGCCGAGAATCTCGCCTGTGTTCAGCGTATGCTCGCCAAACACTTCCAGTACATACGAAAGCAGCGCGACGCCCGATCCGAAAAGCAACAGACCGGCGACATCGAGCGGGTCGGTTCGTTCGCGGTAGTCCGGCACATGCAGGTAGGCCATGCATAAACCGGCTACGCCAATCGGAATATTCACAAAGAAAATAAGGCTCCAACGAAAGTATCCGACGATCAGGCCCCCGACAATCGGTCCCAACATGGGGCCAATCAGAGCGGGGATGGCGACGAAGCTCATCGCGCGAATCAGTTCGGACTTGGCGAAAGTCCGCACAATGGTCAGCCTTCCGACCGGCACCATCATCGATCCGCCGCAGCCCTGCAAGATGCGGCAGGCCACCAACACATGGATGTTGCTCGATATGCCGCAGAGAAATGACCCCAGCGTAAAGATGCCGATGGCGGAGGCGAACACGCGGCGCGTTCCGAACCGGTCCGCCATCCAGCCGCTGATCGGAATGAATACCGCAAGGCTCAGGGTGTAACTTGCGAGCACGGATTTCATGCTGAGTGGGGCAACGTGGAGTGCGGCTGCCATGGTAGGCACCGCAGTATTGAGAATCGTGGTGTCCAGCGACTCCATAAAAAACGCTACCGCGATCAACCATGGCACCAAACGCTTGCTGGAAGCAGTCAGCGAGGGTTGCGAGGAGGGAGTTTCGAGCGGACTGGGCGGGCTCATCGAGTGAGGCTGCATCGGTCCTCGTGATCGCATTCGTTAATCGTCATTCCGCGACGAACTGATTATCGCCGATTCGCGCCGCGATTTCGCCGAGGCGTGTATGCACATTTCTGGAACTCGTAGGCAGGCAGAAAATCCATCAGCTGCGAAACGATTGCAATATCCGTCCATTTGATAAGCTCCTTCATGTTTTTGTGTCTCCTATGCAGGATCACCGTTTATTTGCCCGGAATTTTTCGCGCGTTTCGGGGTATGTATCTATTCGACAAAAACCTGGACCCTATGGTGTGATTAAATTCCTCGCCGTCTCGTGATTGGGGCCTTCAGGTTGTAATGGTTCTTCATTTGTATGAAGAGGTTGCTGGGCAGGCCAAGAATCAGAGATTCTCAGAGTGGATACGGAGCACGTTGGATGTCGCAATCTGCGCGAGAATTTCAAATGAAGACACTACCAAGGACGCTGGCCTTCGTGCCCGCCTGCCGTCGGCGTTTCGCATTTGGTTGAACCGTACGGATTGTTCTATCTACAAAATCGACTACATCGAATTTTGCGCCCTTCCGAAGTCTTCGGCAAGTGCTAGAAAACATTGGTGGATGTGGCCGGGATCGAACCGGCGACCCCCTGCTTGCAAACATTCAGTACCATACACTCCAAGTCTTTGCTTTGGTATCGCTTAGCAGACATTTGGCCCTGAATCTTGCCATTCAAACCGTCCCATTAACTGTCCCACTGAAAGCGAAAGGCCCGCTTGTTGATTATCGGCGGGCTTTTCGTTTTGTGCTCTAGCGGAATTGATGCCAGCAAGGACGGACCGGGCTGCCGCATGGTAGCCTGCGAGAACCAATGGCCAAGCGATTTCAGGGGTTCCTTTTGAAGAACGCGAAGGATCTGAACGGAATTGAAGAGCAAGGTGCATGGTGTGCACCATCCTGCCATTTTCCGACCGTGCAACATTTGGACCAGCCCCGCATTACATCCCCTATTGATCTTTATACCGGGGCAGCAATCGAGCTAGGGTTTCTGTCGGAAGATATCCATGCCTGACATCCTTGCAATGCTGGTTGCTGAACGAAATAAACTTAACCGTGCAATCGAAGCCCTTGGCGGAGAAATTGGTCACGCCATCATTCGGCTCACCAAGGCTGCAAAGCCTGGCAGGAGAGCACGCAGCAAGAGAACGATGTCTGCCTCGGCCAGAGCCAAGATCGCTGCCGCTCAAAGGGCACGATGGGCGAAGATGAAGGGTCAATCAGGGAAAGCGAAAGCGCCGAAAAGGAAATTCACCATGTCTGCCGCAGCGAAAGCCAAAATCAGCAAGGCGATGAAAGCAAGGTGGTCTGCCAAGAAGAAGGGCGGCTAATCTTCACGTAGTACATTTTACGTGCCCAGGACCAAGCCGCTAGGACGCGTGCGTTGGAATGCCAAGATCTGTTCCACCGCAAAACGCTTCCACTTCACGACGAAACCCTCCTTCTCCAGGTGCTAGATTTAGCCGAAAACCAACCTTCCAGGCGGCTCGAAAAATTAGGGGCCCATCACAAAGCCATGGGTTGCGAAACCGGATTTGATGGCACCAGGGCGCCACAGGTCGCCGGCCTGCCCACGACGCTTGCGTTACGCCTCCCTCGCCTGCGTAGATTGTTGACGGTAGGCACGCGTTGGTCTTAACATCGCGCTGCAAGCAACGGGGGGAGTCTTGCGTGTCCGCGCCCATCTCCATGATCGGCCGCACTCTCGGAAGGTATGAGATCACCGCGAAAATAGGCGCGGGCGGAATGGGCGAGGTCTATCGCGCGCACGACACGCATCTGGAACGGGAAGTCGCCTTGAAAGTCCTCGCTGCGGGGCTTCTGTCTGATGAGGCGGCGCACAGCCGCTTCCGCAAGGAAGCGCTCGCCCTCTCTCGCCTGAACCATCCCAATATCGCCACTATATATGACTTCGCCACAGAAGACGGCGTGGACTTCCTGACCATGGAGTTGATTCCGGGTACGTCCCTGCGCGAGAAAATGGCAAATGGCGCATCGCTTCAGCACGATGTGATTGTCTGCGGGCTGCAGCTTGCCGACGCGTTGGCCGCCGCCCATGACAAAGGCGTGATTCATCGGGATTTGAAGCCGGGGAATGTGATGATGACGCCGGAAGGCCGGCTGAAGGTGCTGGATTTCGGACTCGCCACGATGGTCCGAATAACGGGTGGCTCCGACGCAACGCTCAGTTTGACCGCGGGCGCGGATAGGTGGGCGGGAACACCTTCCTATATGTCGCCCGAGCAGTTGCGCGGCCAGCCGGCCGACGAACGCAGCGACATCTGGTCCTGTGGTGTGGTCCTCTATGAAATGGCTGCCGGACACCTCCCCTTCCAAGGGGAAACCGGGTTCGAACTGAGCTCGGCGATTCTGCGCGAGCCGCCAAAGCCACTTCCGCCTGAAACCCCCGCGGGCCTTCGCGAGACCATCCAGCGATGCCTGGCGAAGGACCCGGCGCAGCGGTATCAGCGCGCCAGCGAATTGCGGGCCGCCCTGGAGGCGCTGCACTCCGGCATCTCCACGCCCCCGTCCGCGTCCGCGCGCGGAAACTGGAGCCAAAGCCGCCCCGTCCCCGCCGCCATCGTCGCCATCGCTTCACTTCTAGCTGTTGTGCTGGTCGCGTTTTCAGTTCGCCTTTATCTGGCGCGCACAGACCCACACGTTTCGGCTGGCTCACAGCTCCTCCTTACCGACATTGCCAACGAATCGCAGGATCCTGAATTTGATTCTGTCACACAGCTGCTTCGCAGCCAGCTCGACCAATCCTCCTACTTCAGGCTGATGGCTCCGCAACAAGTCGAAGAGGTTCTGGCGCGCATGGTTCGCCCTGCAAGCCAACAGCTGGATCCAGTGACAGCTCGTGAAGTCGCGATGCGTGACGCGGTTCCGTTGGTTATTTTCGGCACAGTCTCCCGCGTCGCTGAGGACTTCCGCTTGGACATGAAGCTCGAACGCGTCGGGAATGACCCCGCCTATCCTGCCTCGACCTGGCAATTTAGCCAGACCGCTCCCTCGAAAAAGGATTTTTTCGACGTGGTCCAGCATGCCGGCAACTGGATTCGCCAACAGGCAGGCGAATCCGCCACCGACATCAGCGAGTCCGATCGCCGCCCGCAAGACATCACTACAGACAATTGGGAGGCCCTGAGTCTTTTTACGCAGGCAGGGAAATTGGGCGCGCAAGACCGTGTCGCAGAGGCGGTTGACATCCTCAAAGAGGCGGTGGACAAAGACCCGCAATTCGCCATGGCTTATATGCGACTGGGCGATCAGCAAGATGCCCTGGGATTCTACGGCGAGGGCTACGCCAGCTGGAGGAAAGCATTGAGCCTTAAAGGCACTCGCCGGCTCACGCGCCGAGAAGAGCTTCGCATCAAGGGCGCCTATGCCAGCGACACGGGAGACCTTACCGGCGCCATCGAGGCGTACAGACAGTACACGATTGCTTTTCCCAATGATTATTTTGGCCCCTTTTATCGCGGTATTCCGCTTATGCTAACGGGGAAAGTTGAAGAAGCCATACAGGTGTTGCAACAGGCACAATCGAAAGCGCCGGAAGCCTACTATCCGCCGGAACAGCTCGCGCGTTTCAACCTGATCCTCGCCAATTTCGCCGACAGTTCGAAGTATGCTGACGGTGTTCGCCAGCTTGGCCAGGCCGAATTCGCGCGCCGCATTGACGGAGAAGCCGCTTTCCTGCAGGGCGATTACAGCCGCGCCAGAGCGATTTTCGCCACATTCGAAAAATCCGAGGATCCCTTTCTCCGTAGCGTCAGCTATTACTATGAAGCTTGTGTCTCCGCCGAGCTCGGCAAGTACAACGATGCGATCACAAAACTGAATCAGGGCATTGCTCAAGACCTTTCTGCTGGCGATGCATCCGATCGCGCTGACAAAATTCTCGGCCTCGCATGGCTTGAGTTCAAGAAAGGAGACTTCAGCGCGGCGCGAGAGTCCGCGCTCCGATCACTCGCCCTAGAGCGCGGCCCGCGTCGCGCCGCAGACGTGGGGTCCCTGCTTGCACGTGCTGGATTTATCAGAGAGGCACAAAAGGTCCTGGCAAACTTGGACCCCAGCGATTACCCACCTATTACTGATGTGGTGCGCCTGCGACTCAAGGGGGAGATCCTGCTGGCACAGGGCAAGTCCAGCAAGGCGCTGAACGTGCTTCGACAAGCGCACGAGAAGGATCAGGAATGGGGCTTCCTCCATGATTATTTTGCGCGCGCACTGGCCGCGAATGGGCAGTTCGCAGAGGCCCTCGAAGAATATAGGCGCTTCGCGCAACATCCGGGTCAGGTCTGGCAATCACCCGAGGATTATCCTCCCGGCCTCGCTGCCGATCTCGAATTCGAGGTTATTCGCATTGCCTCACACCTTTCACCATCGGGCCTGAGCGATAGCACGAAGAAGGCAATCAAATATCACTTGACACGATACTTAGCATTGAGACATTATGCCGATGGTCAGTTGCCAGATGTAGGGCAGGCTGACGATCTCGCACAGCAGTTTGCAGTTTCCCCCAGGTGAATTGGAAACTAAAGGAGAGTCTCATGCCATCAAGAAAGAATTCGCATAAGAAGAGCGGAGCTACCGTAGAGCCCCTGATCGCCTTTCCAAATTCCACGCCTGCGTCGGGAGTGGAGGAAGCTTCGGGCAAGGTGATTTCGCGCCGCGAAGCCATGCAGTTTGTAAGTGTCGCGGCCGCTGCTGTAGCATTGGTCGAATCGGTCGCATGCAGCCGTTCGCCCAATCCTCCCGCCAACAGCATCTTCGATACCTGCCCTTTACCGCCCCCTGCTTCCAGCCCCTCAACTGCTCGCGACGATCGTCCAACCTTGAGCAAACTGGCGGTCTGGATCATGCTGACCACATATAATTGGGATGATTGCCTCAAGGACTCTAACTTTCAGGCTGGGTTGGTCAAAGAGTTGGGTATCAGCCAGGCAGATCTTACCGCTCTCATGAAGGTGGCATATCCCGGCGGAGTTACTGGAGTTAATTTGGATCCCACCTTTTCTGGTATGGCGGCTCTGTGGCAGCAGTACATAACCCCGCCACCTCCTACGATAAATCCCTACGGTGGACATCCCTGTCCGGGCGGCTTCACAATCCGACAAATTGCGAACCACGTTAAGCACAGCTGATGGCCTCGATTGAGGGAACTGCTATTCTTCGCCCTTTCCTGTTAAGTGTCACGTTCAACCGGTCCCGGGAACATGGTCGGAGTTAGGAGCCATTTTTGCGGTAAGGGTGAAGTGAGGGTCGGACGGATTCATCCGTCGGCAGCGGGACAGCGGCTGCACGACGACGAGCAGGGCATGTCAGACTGCAAAGCTAGAATTCCCGAACGCGTCCATGAAAAGAGAAATTAGTCGAAGGAACTTTTTAGCTACCTCGACCGGAGCGGTTGCTTCGGTGACCCTTCTGGGGACGTCAATGTTCGATGCGCGCGCCACGCTCGCGGTGCCGTCGCACGTTCGGCGCGACCTGGGAGGCATGAGCCCGACCGATACGATTCTGCTCTCGTACGCGAAAGCCATCCGAGCCATGAAAACCCTACCGAACACGAATCCGCTGAGCTGGTGCTACCAGGCCGCGATCCACGGTACTCTTCTGTCGGACCACATGACCGCTTGGAACACGTGTCATCATTATGACCGCTTCTTCTGGCCGTGGCACCGCATGTATCTCTACTGGTTCGAGCGAATCATCCGCAAGATAGCGGATGACCAAAACTGGGCATTGCCCTATTGGGACTATGCTTCCCCTAGCCAGCGGATGCTTCCGGCGCCGTTCCGCGACTCGACGAGCCCGCTTTATGTGGCAAATCGCGGACCCCACTGGAACGACGGTACTGCTTCGCTTTCGCCCGAAGACGTGCATTATTCTCTTGTCCTGCAGAGCTTCAACGCGGTTAATGCTTTGATTCAGCAAGGGGTGCACGCCAGCGTTCACAAGAAAGTTTGTGGATTGATGGGAAATACTGCGACGGCCGCACAAGACCCGATCTTCTTCGTTCATCATAGCAATATCGATCGTTTGTGGGACATGTGGCTGGCACAGGGTTCTGCGTATGCCAACCCGCTTCACGATGGCACGTGGAAAATCCCCAAGTTCACCTTTTTCAACGAGGATGGGCATCCGGTAGAGATGAGCGCCTGTGATGTCCTCCGGGCCCAACAGCAGCTGGGCTATAGCTATGAGGGTGAGCCTCCACAGGCTAGCGAGTCCTGTCTAGAGCTTGGCGGCCCTCCGTGGACATTCAGTGAGAAGGTCCTTGCTCAGTGGCCGATCACGAACGTCGAGTGGACGGATAAGATGTTTTCATTCCAGATTGTTTTGACAGACAAGTTAAAGGAACAAATTGCTCTTGTCCTAATACACAAGAACCAGACGCTTTTTTTGCAACTTGACCAAGTGGATGCCGACAATCCGCCCTGCCTAGTGTGGAGTGTATTCGTCGGCCTGCCGGGGAATGCTTCGGTGGACCCACAAGGTGCTTCCTTTGTAGGAACGTTTGCGCTCTTCGGTTCTTCGCACGAAAGCGCGTCAGCGAAATTTATCTTCCTGATTAATAGTGCCATCGCCGCAATGGGGACGAACACAGGGGTCGTCGCAGTGAAGCTTATTCCGCACGGTGCGCTAATTAATGGGAATTCTTCACCTCCCGACGTGGAATCGCCCGTTCCAATCAGGCGAGCCAGCCTGATCGTAGAGACGAAGAAAACGAACAAACAGCACTAGCCTGGGTGGCTACACGGCACGCGTGCGCTACCACTTTCAACTGTAGCCGCAAATGTTGCGAATCAGTCAGCGCAATGCTGCGACACCCACAAACCATATTGACGTGTGTCCCTGGAGGCCACTTTCTGGGGCGGCCATGAGTCCAACAATCTGACACAAGGAGAATTGAGAATGAAACTGAAAACAAGCATCAATCAAGATTCAGGGGCCGTTGCGATTGCCGTTCCGTCCGCCGTCTTACTTATGCTTCTCTCCGCGAGCGCTCCCATCTGGGCCCAAGCTAATAATGGTTCGAGCGCCCCGAGCTCGGCACCCGCCGCCAGCCAAGGCTCAGCGACGATCGAGAATCAAATGATCGCCTATGAAGTGCTGCGTCAAATGGCTGGCCAGATCGCGGCTACAGTCTCTGCGGATGCCGGCACGTCGAGCAAAGCCTGTACCAGCGCCAATCCGGGCGAAGTCCTTCTCGCCGATCCCTCAGCGTCAGCCGAGATCACCGCATATAATTCTTTTCATCTTCTCGGGAAGTCCCTGCAGGATGCATATGCGCCTCCGGACAGGAATGCGGCAGCCCAATTCGTCGCGCCCTCCCTATCGGATATCGCTATGCTGTTGAGCGCGATAAAGAACACTGCTACATACACTAACCAAACCTTTCAGCCCACACCTCAATCGATGATCACACTTTTGGGCATGGCTCTCAAGGACGCGGACAAAGGCTTCGCCCTTCGCACTGTTGGCTCTCCGGGCGATATTGACACTGCGGCGACGGAAATTAATAGTAGGCTCGACGCCATAAGTAAGGCAAGGCTGGAGGCGAATGATAAAACTCGCAAAATGGTTGATCCCGAATTTGCGGCATTCTGGACATTTTTGTCAAGCGCCAGTCCCGACGGAACTTGGCTCGCCTCCGTAATTAAAGGATACGCGTTGCTCAGTTCCTTAGAGGGCATGGAGCCCGGAGATAACGATACCACCGACTACTGTGTCTTGGCGTTCTCGGTGGATGCGGCTGGGGGCGACACACGCACCGCACATTGGTTCTTACGGGAACTGTTCGTGCCCACGGCGAAGCCCTCTTATAATGGTGGCGCGGTCGTCTCCTTCACACTCTCCCATAGAAACGGCAACCTAATTGACGGTGGCATGCTCCATTACATGTACGATTTTACCAAATGGAAGAACCCGAAGGTTCCCACGACCATAGATTTCTCCCCGCCGAAGCAGAACTAGAATCACGAGCCACGGAATCGGGTGCCTCTGAAATACTTATAGATCCGTCTTGACCAATTAGTGCTGCAGGCTGGTCAGCGACCAGTTGGCAATCCTGCGCGGCAACACCAAACGCCGCCACAGGTTCCCCAAATTGTAGGCGATCACGCTCAGCCACAACCGCACTTCATTCGACCGAAACCGATGGCGACTCAGCCGCGTCATCTTCACCGCTTGTTTCCCCTCCTTGATCCACTGCTCTGCTGTGCCCCGCTTGTTATAGAACCGTACCACCGCTCGGCTGGGCAGGGTCAAATTGGTCACGATGAAGCCCACTCGCGGGAACAACTGCCCCGCATGATGCTCCACCTTCGCCACCACCCGCCGGGCCGTCTTCCAGCTCGCTGTCCGGTAGAGAAACCCCTTGTACTCCACCAACGGCTTCTGACTCGGTCTTCCCACCGGGCGCGGCAGCAGTTCGGCGATGTCCCGCTCCAGGCTGTCGTTCGCGGGAATGCGGATGGCATATTTCACGTCCTGCGCTTCCAGCGCCTCGTAAACCTCCGGCTTGGCAAAGGCCGCGTCGGCCCGAAAGGCGACTTCCTTCCCATCTCCTGCTGCCGCTCGATCTCCGGCAACAGAACCTCTCCCCAGCCTTCGGCGCTGTGTACGTTGCCGGGCCGCAGCTTGGCCGCCAGACAATCACCCTCGCGATTGAACAGCAGCAGTGGGTGAAAACAGGTGGACTCGAAGTGGCCGTTGTAAGCGCTCTGCTCTTGCTCTCCGTACACTGGAATCTCGGTGGAATCCATGTCCAGAACCGTCCGGTAACCTGAATCCATCGTTTCGGCTTTGCCGATCAGTTCTCGGTTGAGTCGTCCCAGATCCGCGAAGTTTCCGTCAGGCCACTGAAGGCCAAGAATTCCCGCACGTCAATTTTGTATGTGCGTTTCGTTTTTTCGTTGGTGATGTTGGCGGGCCATTCCGTTTCAGGGGGAACGTCGGCGAGCTCGCTGTACTGGGCAGGAGTTAATTTCTATTTACCGATGGGGACTAAATCGCTCACCGCCCTGCCCGAGTTGTTTAAACGCGATAATGTATTTTATCGAGGAGCGCTGCAGAAATATATAAGAAGGAGGAGTAATGACCTAACAAATATATGGAAGCTACCTGAGAGATGATGGTAGGCCCATCGGCATCGGCTTTCAGAGGTCGGTATCAAACCACGCCAAGCGGCTGTGATTAAGTGTCATGGTCGTGAGCGTTGGGGGCAAGGTGCGGGTAATACCTGTGCTGGAGGGTGCCAGAGAGATGAGCGAAAGCAAACCAACCGACGATGCGCCGAGAATACACAATGTCGTCAAAACCAGCGGCACTCGGTACCGCTGGGAGAAGCCTGCCGGCCATCTGATTACCGCGTAGGCAGCGACCGGCGTCAGACATTGGCCAATTTGCTGTTCTGAGTGCCGTTGACTTTAAACCCGATAAAATACATTATCGCGCTTAAATCAAAGTCTCATAATGCTGGCGTACTAAGAATATGGACTCCGTTAGCTGATCTTTACTTTACTGACGGGACCTATAATCATGCGGATAGTCGTACTGCAAGGTGGGCTCGGTGAAGATCTTCGAATAGCCGTCATCATAACAAATATTGAAGTCTGCCAATGACCTTCCTCCGGAAATCTTTGGAAGGTAATCACCTAACTCTAGCGGCGCTGCTGCTGTAATGCCAGTCGCACTCTTAAAGCCGATGCAGGCGTCGTAAATTTTACTTTTCGCTCCCTGGGCTGGCGGCAGAGTGGCCACGACGTGCACTGAAAATTTGGTTGTTGTCGGCGAAACAGAACCTATGAGCACTATATTGGAAACGTCAAAACTCGACGGTTCTGTCAGAGAGCTAATCGACAGTCGCCTAACTGGAATTCCAAGAAGCCGCCCTAAGAGACAAATAAAGTTAGCACAGTCGCCACAGTAGACAGCAGACGGGACCTGCCCCCGACCACCACTTCCGGTTACGCAGCGCTCGATACATTGCCTTAAAGCAAAAGTCTCGATAGAAACCGTGTTTGCGTGCCGATCATAGCTAGAATCCGAGCCATAATTTGCCGATGCATCATCCGAATAAGCAAATCTAGGCGCCGAACCTGCTGCTTCCGGCAAGCGAGCCGTAGCGTAGAAACCTTGTGCTATAGCTCCGAGGCAAGCATCGTCATCCGAGACTCCAGTGGCCCACTTCGTTGCCAATATTACAGCCTCCAACCACGGCGCTGCTGCAAGCGGGGGAGACTCTAGAATCCACGGATCGATTGGTGCGTGCAGGACTGTATAGAGACAATGTGAAGTGCTAGCTATAGGGACCCATATTCCGGCTATTTCTGCGTCGATCTCGATTGTAAACGTTGTTGCTCCAACCTTGGTAAGTGCGTCGGGACGCTCAAACATAAAACTGAGGGTGGGATTGGCCGCATTGTCTTTTATCGTCATCGGATATGCATTAGAGGTAAGCAGCCCTTCTGGGTTGTTCGCCTTAAACGTTACTGAGCTTGCTCCCAGTTTCGTCCAGTCGATTGCAACTTGGCAAAGCAAAGTGAGTTGATCGCTCGCCGCCATAATAAGTGCGGGGAGGGTTATAGAGGAGCCATTTTGAAGGGAGGGGATGCTGCCGCCTCCCATTGTCCTAAGGGGATAACATCCGGACCATGTTAGCTGGAGGATCTTGATAGGTGGAACGTTGGAGCTAGCAAGGCTGCGGCCATTGGGGAACATTAAGGTCGTCCCCATTAAGCCTGCACCAGTAAGAAACTCACGCCGATTGACCACTGATATTTATCCGTTAGTCTTCACCACTTGGCGACTGGTTTCATCACCACGAAAGGATACCATGCAAACTCCTCATTGAGCAAGATGTGTGGACGGCACCTGCCCCCTTGTCATGTCCGATAAATTCTGTTATCAGACATGAGCCTATGGGAAGGCGGCTATTTCTTGAGCCACGGCAGCGTGGCCGCCTGGTAGTCTCTGAAATCGGCCACAAACTTCTCCGCCCATGCCGCAGCCTGTTCGACCGCAGCCTCCAGGGTGTCTTCCGTGTATTCGAGCTTGTGCCAGTGTCTGTGCTTTGCATAGGCGTCCTCAAACATCCATGTAGCGCCCCGGCCTTTCTCCTGCAGGACGATAGTGACGCATTCGGCGGCCTTGGCCACGTGCGGGAATTCGTAGAGATGGCCGGACGATTCTGTATTCTCGATCAGCACGAACTTGGATGAGAGCGCGTATCGTATGACCTTCTGCACGACCCCTTCGCCTGCCTTGTCGGGCTGCTCCTTGATGATGTAGGTGTGGTAGCCGAGATCTTGCAGCTTGGATGCGATTCTCTTCAGGCGGTCCAATGCGTTGCCGGTGTCTTTCCCAAGGATTAAGACAGAATCGGAATTTTCAAGTATCGCGTCGGCGCGCTGCCACACCAGGTCAAAAGAGGCCTTGATCGACTCGACGACTGATTCAGATTGGTCACCACGGGGGACTTTCAACTGCCACCGCACGAAAATATGGACATCTTCATCGTCCCGCGAAGCTTTTGAAAAAGGGTGGCCTTCGTGCGCGAGGCGTCGAACGGCGCGCTCCATGGCCTCAGCGAAAGCGTACGCCGAAAACTTGTGCTCCCAATATTTTGTATACAAGTGCTCTTGAATCTCGCAGATAAGGAATTCGCCTTCGCGCGTGATCGTTGTTTCCGGGAAATAATCGCCAATTACGGAAATGGAGACATCTTCGGGCAAGTCTTTCAAGTCTAGGCGCTTCAAGTCCTCAAGATCGATGGGATCGCCGTCGTCGTCTCGAAACCCTTCCCATTCGTCCGGTGCCGCTGCTGCATCATCCTCGAATTCCTGGTGGTCATCTGAAAACACGGGAGTTCCTCCTGCTAGAACTAGCATCCTTGAGGTAATTGTTAACCACAATAATAGTTTTGAATCGCTGCTGAGACTATGGCCTCAGCACCGTTAGTGGGTCGGCAGCGAAGTCCTCGAAAGATATCTCCGTGTAAGTCACGTTTCTCCCAAGAAACCGCTCATAGCGATACTGTTCTTCGTCAGCAGCCTTGACGCTCTTGCCCTCGTAATGATTGATCACAGTGAATATCAGTTGCCCGTCCCTGTTCGTCTGGGCGCGCTTGAGCAAATATTTGATATGAATGTCGGCATCCGGGAAAGAATAGCCGCAAAAGACAATATGTTTCACCTTCCGAAGTGCTGCGTCTGTCCGATTCCATATCGTGCTAAGAAAAATGTTATTCAGATCCTTATAGAAAGTAGGCGGCACAATCAGCGGAGAATATACGCTGCTGCAATGCCTACACGTCGCATGAGCAAAATCCGTTACCAGCCGGATAACCACACCTTTTTCTTTGGGCGTGATTTCGAGTTCGTTGCAGGTCGGGCAAAACAGCCAGTTTAACGAGCCATGCGGCTTGAAGAGCTGGACGCGCCTATCGGATGCGGGACGCTCCCAGTCGCCGGGTTGGTCGAAATTGCGAAAATCGACGCCGTAGTCCAAGTCTATACCGTGCGCATGCTGTTCCGTGAGCGCATTATCGATGAGAATGTCGTAATTGGTCGAGACAAAAACGACGTTGCGCAATTCGTTTGCTTCGCGCATAGCGTCCACGAGCCGCGGATGGAACGTGGCGTGGCCGTGCAGTTTGACATCCAAAACCTTGGCAACAAGAAATACCAGGTACTGAGCGATAAATCTCAAGCGGCCGCTGTTCGTTGCCCTGTTCTCGATATCGAAGTTTCTGAAAGATTCCTTGCGCATGATGGCAAGGTCGGTGAGGCCGAGCACTTCTTCAAAAGTGGGAAACTTGATGTTGGGGATGTCGCCGTGATCAACATCGATCTGAAACATCAAGTCGAAGAAGGTCGCCAGTTCCCGATCCATTTCATCATGACTGCTTTGGAAATTGTCGGACGAAAAATACTCCCGGAACAGCTCTCCCTGCAAAGGCGCGCCTTCTGCCCTTGAGGCTCCCGCTCCGAGGAAAATTGCAGTGTCGACCATAGTATCCCCTCCGGGATCTTTAGAACGTGACCGCCCTGAGCTGCGCCGTGACATCGCGGACGCCAGGGATGTTCCAAACATTGTCACGCAGCAAGAATCGGTGACTGTTGGTGCGCTGCACGAATGTCGCGCAATCAATGGCGACAGCATGCGGTACCAGAGCGGCGCGCATAACGGCGTAATCCTCCCCAAAGAGGACGCCAGCCAAAAAATCGAAATGGCTGCCGGGAAGGTCACGAATCGCAGATAGCTGCCGCGAATTGTTATATCGCGTGATGCGGCGGCCCTTGATCTGGTAGCGCGTTCCGTCAGGTGCGATGGCATCGACGTTGGCGTGCGAATTGCCGGCCTGTTTCCAGCCGAAGGCTTTGCAGAAAAGGTATTCGGCCAGATCGCCCCGCATCGTTCCGTGTTCGCCTAACAAAATTCTTCTCTCATCAACAACGACTCTGCGCCCGAGAAAGCGGCTTTTGCCAATCGGCTTCCAGACAGAGAACAAGTCGGTAGCCCTTCCAGCTGTCCGGAGGGTTGATGAGTTGCTCTCTCCTTTCGAGAGCGATATAGCGGCAGGTCGACCATTCCTAATAAGCTTGGACCTTGCCAAGGACATCGTCGACTCCATATACGCTACTCTGAAATATGATGAGACCAGCTTGTGTTGGGATGTAGCTGCCTTCAAGGCCGCATTGGTCTACCTATCTCGTTCCAACCCTCATGAGAATCGGCGCAACATGGCCTGGTGCTTGGCGAGGAGGGAGCGTGATGTTACTCGGGTGCGCCTAGGGGGACGATTTCAGAATGCTCCCGATACGAAACAGGAGCAAGATGTGGCAGACAGCCTTGATGCTGACACTCCGATGATCATGCTGTTCCGGCAGAAGGGCAGCAAGGAGCAAGGTTGGAATGACTGTCCATTTTGGTGGCCGGTACTACGCGCGCCCCGAGGCACAAAGACTGTCATTTTCGCCAGTGAGATGAACGACTGAGCGTTGTCCGTGACGCCCGACCTAGCCAGAGAATTCGGTCCGCGGGACTTCATAAATCGCGGCATCGGCGTGCTGCTGGATGTAGCGCCGACCCGAACAGCTCTCGGACGCCCCCCGAAGCGCTTCGAGGACGCCTTCTTGGTTGGCAACTGCAGTACCTTCTCCCGCCTGGCCCCACACTCCGAGCACTTCACCAAGGAGATCTCGATGTACACCGTGGTCTGAAACTTTCCCAAGGGTAAGTCGCGCTACGCCCGTTCGCTCAAATCATAGAACTCACGAAACTTTCGCCCGCAGCGGGAGCAAAATCCAAAACCTACGGGTGCGGCGACTCCCCCGACCTGGGTTCGGCAATAGGGACAGATTATTGCCCTCGGATGAATTGTCTTTTGGCACGCAGGGCATCTTCTCGAAGTCCCGGCAACAAACGCGAGCGCCAGCCCGATCGGGCCAAGTATGAAACCGATGGCGAACCATAAACACCCATTTCTTCCGCAGTTGGATGCGACGATTGCGGCCCCAATTCCGCAAAGAACCCAGAAACCAAGAATGATGTGCACGAGTCAACTCCTCGATTTAGGTCGATTATCCGTTGGAACAAAATAGCGCCGCTAACCAGTAAACATCATAAATGCGTTGAGGTGGAATGGGTGCGCTTCATGCCGCCAGGCTGAGCTTTTTATTCGAAAACTGCCTTTCCGTCCGCCGTAATCCAGACACATTCTGCGCGGAAATGCTGATAGGGACCTCTGGCTTGTGCATCGGATCCCTCAACCTGACTCGGACTAACAACAAAATCGCATCGCCCTACCTAAATATACTCATTGGGAGCAATTTATAGATACTGAATCCCAGAATCCTGACGCAATATTGCCCGTGGCCCAGGTCATGCGAGATGCGGCAGAAACAAGGCAACTTCCGCTCCCACTGGTGTCAGGGCCTGTCATGTGCCGGGCGTCGAATGCGACGGGCGAAGATTTCCCTTGCGTTGCCGCCAACAAGCAAGAAATCGCTCTCTGGTCACTGAAAAGTCCATTTCCTGCCCAGTGACACGATTAATTCCGGATGCCTAGGGGTTAAGACATACTGGAGTCCATCCCGATGACGCACACCGGCTGCCAGATGGCGCGGGCATCCGGAGTGCAAAATCGCTGTTGCGAACGAACCGGGTGGGTGTTTGCTCGCCCCATCCAGGATGCCAAACGGAAATCCTGGTGAATAACGTCCCGTCGTTTTGGGGCGTCTGGCTCCCAGCGTTGTGGGCGTACACATTCAATTCCTAAGGAGGCGCGGCGGGCTCCGTCCGAGCTCGCTGCCGAAAGTCGATGATAACCGCATTGATTTGCGTGGCTTCACTGGCCGCGCTCTTGGAATTTTCCGTTTCCTACGCCAGGTCGACGGTGATCTTGAACAGGAAGCTCGTCGTGTCGGAGCAGGTTCGCAACCTGGCATAGCCGCGTTAGAGGGGCGATTCTTGGCCTACTAGGCCACCTGCGGCAGATCATCGCTCGTGGGCCGCTTGTGCGTGACGTGCGACCAACGTCGTGGGCGTTAGGGCCACTCTGAACGTCACTCCGGCTAGGCCCGAGGCAACCCGTGACGGCCGTTCCCACTTCCTTACGCGAAACATTGGCTCTCCTTTTCGGCGTTCCAAGCCCGAAGGGTTTCCGCGTTTTTCGCCCTCATGGCTGATATACGCGGCAGAAAGGGGGCTCGTCAGACGGCAAGAACGAGCCGTCGACCCGCCGCTGAACTCCCTGGAATCAATCCGCTCTGGTGGCAAATTCGTTGTGTCGATGGCAGGATGAAGCGTACGATGTGCAAGTCAGGTGTCCAAATTGACAATATTGTCAGATGGCGCGATATGGATAGTTGAATGCAATAGCTGCTTGGTGTATGTTGTCGGTCGAGTTGGAGCGCATAATGGAAATTAAGGCTGGTGCTCGTGAGCCTACCCAGATGGTCAGAAAGCCAGAAAGCCAGGAGCAATTAAGGCAAGCGTTGCTGCTCCTCAATTCTGGCCTTCTCCCTTTTATCGAACGAGAAATGTTCCGGGTTTACGGCGACCGCTGGGAAGCGATCGTCCAAGCAGGCAACCGCCAAAGAGAACAACTAAGCAGCAATTGGGATACTCAGGGCCTGCTTGCCTGCATGTGGAATCATTGGAACGATGTCTTTAAGGATAAGCTTAGACAACCAGAACGAAGCATCGTGTCCGAACTCCGCGGCACGCGAAACAAGTGGGCGCATCAGGAGCCATTTAATCCTGATGACACATATCGTGCATTAGACTCAATCGAGAGATTACTCAGGGCTGTATCAGCACCGGAAGCTCACGAGATCGAAGCGCTCAAGCAAGATATCCGCAGGACTTGGCCGACACCACAAATTCCTGACCCGATTAAAAAGATTCCGAATACCTCTCCGTCCTCAAGCTCTACAGATGCTCCTATTGCGAAACCCCATATTCCTGACCCAGTTGAAAAGATTCCGATTACGCCTCCGTCATCAAGCCCTCCAATTGCTCCTACGCGGCCCTCTTCTGCGGAGTCAGGCCCTCGCTACAAAATAAAGGAGCGATTTCGGCAGGCGAAGAATCTACCGCCGCTCACGCCGGAAATCCTGAACGCTCAGCAGCAAGAGGCGGTTGAGCATACGGGCTCGCACCTTCTAGTCTTAGCGGGTGCTGGTACGGGCAAAACGACAACTCTCATCTATCGCACCGCATCTCTGCTCAAGACGATCCCGGCCAACAATATTGTGGTGATGTCTTTCACAATCAAAGCAGCACAGGAACTTTATGAACGTTTGTACCGATTGATGCCCACGGCTGAGATGTCGATGCCATGGATTGGGACTTTCCACAGCGTGTGCCGACGCATATTGGCAGACCATGCTGGTCTTGTAGGCTTCAAGAGCAGATTTGGTGTGCTGGACGTGGAAGACAGTCGGGCCGTATTTCGCCGATGCGTACCTCAAGGGCAACACCTTGATGTGGGGAAGCTCTATGGGATGTACAGCTTCTCACGAAACTCCCTGAAGCCGTGGCAAGATCTGCTTGACAGGTTTGGCCTCGCCGCTCGGCAACAAGGCGCCATTGCGAAGACGTTACAGAAATACCACGACCGAATGCGCCGAACAAACAAGATGGACTTCGACGATCTGCTGACAAACACGATTGCGCTCCTTGATAACCATCCGCAAGTTCGAGAACGATACCAATGTACTTTCAAGCAGATACTTGTCGATGAATACCAGGACACCTCGGCAGCGCAGAATCGGATTCTCGAACTTCTTGCCAACCAAGCGAACATTACCGTTGTCGGCGACGACTCGCAAGCAATTTATAGCTTTCGCGGCGCAACCATCGAAAACATCCTTCAATTCGACAGCGTTTTCCTTGGATCAACGACAGTTCGTTTGGAGCAGAACTACCGTTGTACGCCTGAGATTCTGGACGTCGCGAATCAAAGCATTGCAAATAACAAAAAGCGCATGCCTAAGATTCTTTTCACTCTGGCGCCGCCGGCTCGTAAGCCTGTTGTTGCGGCAGCGGAGGACGGAGCCGCAGAGGCTACATTCATAGCAGACGAGGTTCTTGCCCTTTACAAGGCCGGATCAAAACTGTGCGAGATGGGAGTCTTATTTCGTTCTGCACCCTGCGTGAGAGCGATAGAGGCTGCCTTGCGCAAAAGGGCAATCCCATATGTACTATTTGGTGCGACACCCTTCTTTTCTCAACCTCACATCAAGGATCTGCTGGCGTGGTTGTCTCTTGTCGCAGACCCCCAGGACGCTTTCAGTTTATCCCGAGTGTGGGGGCAGCAACGTGGTCTTACAGATTCGCTGTTAGGGCGTGTAGAAACCCACGCAGACAGAGACGATCAGCCCCTTTTGCAAGCGGCATTTGATTTCATGCCTATGGGTGAGCCCGAAGCGAGGACCGCGCTGGAAGACTTGCAGCGGAAACTGTCGGCGTGCCGTGACGAATACGAGAAGACCAAGAACCTCGCGTTGCTTCTGGATAGTACATTAAAGCTGCATTTCTCTGACCACATACGTCGGAAATTTATAGATGCTGACATACGCCTCCAGGATATCAATTTCATGCGAGATGTCCTAGCTCGATATTCGAGCCTTCAGACTTTTCTAGAGATGGTCGGCACGGAGAAACTCGATGTAAGTCAACTGACGGTTACAGCTGGTTACGAAGACGGTGACATTCTGTCGGTGTCGACCATCCACGCCGCAAAGGGCCTCGAGTGGAAAACGGTCTTTGTCGTCGGTTTGGTTGAAGGATGGTTCCCACATTCGATGTGCGTTGAGGAGGCTGCACTCGAGGAGGAGAGGCGAATCTTCCACGTGGCTGTCACACGTGCAAAAGAGATCCTGTATTTGACATATCCACAAAACGTATCGGATCAGCGCGGTGATCGGAATTCCAAGGTCTCGCGTTTCGTCGCAGAGGTTCCACAATCTCTATTTGAACATCCAGAAACACTGCATCGTAACGCCTCGATTTAGGCCAGAGTGTCATTTCTCATTCACGGAAGGCGTGTGCCTTTGCTAACCGACCGTCGGAAGTCACGCCCGGCTATGTGGAGAGCTTCACTGCACCATCCCTCTTAAAGCCTCGAAGCGCACCTGTGGCCATACTCAATATTTCTTTTGGGGGATATTGTCTACCACGGTGCTCATCCGCATGTCGTTTTTATTTATTTCAGTCATTTGAATCGATGATGATTAGGCGATTGCATTCAGCACAATACACCTCACGATAATTAATTTCCTCGTCTTTTAGAGGAAACCATATATGACAAAAGGGGCACTCAATCTCGATGGGTCTGTCCTCATCTTGCTGGATTGTGTAATGCATACGCCAACCTTCCTGTCTGAACCCGAGCGCGACAACTATTGTACCGCCAAACCGTCTGACTATTGCACCCGGCTCAAGGCAGAATACCAATATTCTGCCATTGAATTATCTGTTTTTCAATCTAAAGCGGATCAAGCCCGTGTGATGCATGCCTGCATTTGACCTTCTCCTTTGATGCTCGCATGAGGTTTCACGGCGGGCGATCCCAATGGTGAAAATGCGACGGTGGCGCTGCGTCCAAACAAACCCTACATCGGCCGTCCCTACGTCTCGAATGTGAGGCCCATCCGCCGACTTGTGGTGGCAATCTCCCTCCGGTATGATTGTGCAGCATGCTGCCCAAAATGTGGAACAGATTTCTCGATTGGCTCATCAGATTTCTCGATCAGCTCAGAGCTAAGCGTCCAGGCCTCACCTTGGTTCGCCCCTTGGCGATTTTCGATTTGGAAACAACAGGTACAAGCCCAGAGCGAGACAGAATCGTCACGATCGCAATCTTGAAGGTTTTTCCTGGTGGACTTTCGCAGGAGTTTTACCGTCTCGTAAATCCAGAAATAGAAATTCCTCAAGAAGCCACGCAGGTACATGGCATCACCAACGAGGATGTGAAAGAGGAACAGACGTTCAAACAAATTGCATCGGACGTACTTGAATTTCTACACGACTGCGACCTGGCTGGTTTCAACGTGCTCAAGTTCGATGTTCCAGTTCTTCAAAATGCGTTTAAACGAGCGGCTGTGGAATTTTCGCTGGAGGATAGGCGCATCATTGACGCTTATCGTATTTTCATTATCAAAGAGCCGCGCAGCCTTGGCGCCGCATACCGACATTACTGCGGTGGCGTTCACACCGAGGCCCATTCGGCCCCGGACGATGTTGAGGTGTGCTGGAAAGTCCTTCAGGCACAAGTTAAACGCTACGAGGATCTCCCAACCGAGTTGGGTGCTTTGCATGCATTTTGCAATCCTATTGATGCTCGTTATGTGGATTCGGATAGGAAATTTGAGTGGCGAAATGGTCGGGCTGCTTTTGCATTTGGTAAATATCGGGGTACCTTTTTAGATGAAGTGGCGAAGAGCGACCCGGGCTACCTAGATTGGATGCTTAACGGGGAGTTCCGCGACGACACTAAGAGAATTGTTGATGAAGCCAAGAGAGGAATTCTCAATGCACGTCCCGCCAGGGCTTAGCGGCGTTCGATGAGTGACTGACGCCCTCTGCTACTAGATCCGATGGGCGCTCCAGCCGGGAGCAACTTCTCCATCCGATCGTTCCCATTGCCCCACAAGCCTGTGCATGGCGAATTCATATGGAAGCTGATTTTTGTGGCTGATGGCAAGAGCCGAAAAGCCTCGATTTCCAAAAGTGCATAGCAGCGCACATCCAACGGGCGAACGAGCGCTGCTGATTCAAGGCAAGACGTCGTTGTGCCAGGTTGAGGGCGCCCTACAGCGATCCTAGTGCGAGGAATCAAGCCGCGATCGGCGTTTGATACAAGCCCCGGCAATGGGATTGCCATCGATAAGATTGGAGATTCACCACGGGCCGAGGCCGCGCGTTGTCCGGTGGTCGCCCCCCTCGTCCGGTATGCGTGCGATGAACGTTAAAGTAGATTTGGAATTCGAGCAGCTTGTTTTCAAGATCGGCGGTTGTCCAGAACAGCGTGTGATCCAAATACTCGCGGCGGATGGTGCCGACCAACCGCTCCACAAAGGGATGGGACAAAGGAATGTAGGGCACGGTCTTGATCTCGCGCACGTCTAGGAGCTTGTTGAAAAAGGTCCTTTGGCCGCCTTTTCGGACTAACCGAGGAATTCATTTTTTGCAAAAAGCCAAGAAACACACAGATTCGTTGTGGCCCCTGACCCGCCAAAATGAGGACTGGATGGGTTTTTCAACAAGCTTTCAAGCATGTCAGTATGTCATCAGAATGGCCTTTAATCGCGACAGAAAGCCCGTAGCGCGGCCCTACAGGGCAGATAGGGTAGAGATAGCTACCCCTTACGCTTCCAGCAAGGACCGTACCGTCAAGCCTCTTTTTGGGGGCTAAAGACAGTACCTGCCAGTGTCATCAGTTACAAGGTGGACTCTTCGTTCCATTACGGGCCGTGTTTTAACTCTCACAATGAATTACGACTGTGCACTCAGGCCACGGTTCAGTTTAGACCCATGTCATCGTCGTCCTTGTTGTACGATGACCACATGAAGCGGTCGTTATCCCCCTCCGCACTGTTATTGTCGTATTCCGAACCCCCCATTGGATCGTTATGCTCAGGATCGGGGGCAGAGTGCCCAATCACGATTTGTGACAGGTTGGCTGGCCCTCGTTGTTTTCGCATGTTGCTCATCGTTTTGCACAAGTACAAAATACACTCCTTTCCCGTCATCTCATGGGTTGTTAGGTATTTTGCCAAGACTTGGATCGCGTCTCGAATTAGCCCTGGCTCATAAACATTAAGCCACCAATCGAACTGATCAGCGGTGGGTGTGAATTGCGTGGTTACGTGCTTCTTCCAAAACAATTGCAAAAGGGAAATCATTTGATTCTTACTCATAGCAGCACCTCCTCTGCCGCTGGTGCTTCTTCCGATGCTACGGGGCTCGGCGGGCAAGGAAATAACGTGCTCTGCGGCTGCGCCTGGACACGTGTATAAGCAATAAAAACCTCGACATCCGCCGAGGTAAATTTGTATATCCTGCCGACCTTGTGGAAGGGCAGTTTCCCTCGGACTGCCCAATCTCGCAGGGTTGAGGAATGTACCCCCAAGCGCTGGGCGGCGTCTTTTGTTGAAATTAATGAACTGTCTGTATTTTCCATCTGTTTCTCCCATTTATGGTAAATGTAGGCCGAACTGGTGCTTAAGGCGCCACAATTCAAGCCTCTATATAGCGGATGGAATAAGTTATTCTCATTTCATTAGTGAGTTTTAGGTAGGGCATTGCAGTTCTGGCTGGAAGAGGTGGTTTCACAGCTACTTAACGTTTACAGGGAAGGACCCCCAAAGTCAGGGTAACTAGTGATAAGGCAGGTCGTTTTATAAATAACGATACATATAAAACGAAGAGACTTCATTCAGAGCTATGCACCCCCATACATACCTAGAAGAGATAGAGATAAGAAGGGACGGGTGCTTGTGAATGAGCGGGTATTGTTGTATCGGTGCGCATCGTGGGCGTTGAATTCAACGGCGGAATTAAAACCATCTTCCAGTTTCTGTTTATAATGTTCTAGATTAAACCACGCACAGCTTAGAATTTAGCGCCGCAACTGGGCAAGAATGGCTTTATAAGCCCCCATCTGGGATTCCCATGGTTATGTGCAGGGAGGAACCAATCGTTGCGCCCAGGCCATTTCTACACTGTTCTGAGGCCATCGTAGTGCTGGAGGTTGCTATATGGGGGGGCTAACATCATATTTCGTGGAAGGAGTGCATCCGTCCAGAGTGGGATCGTTGGCAATCAGCTGGTGCTCCTGTATTGCCAAATCCCCAATCTGAACAAGCGTCACTTCCGGGGTGCCAGCTGAACCTGGAGGCATCACGCGGCAATTGAACGCAAATCCCATCCGCTGTATAGTTTTCATTTGCTGAGGAAGCGATCCCAAATCACATTTGGTGGAGGGGCTTTTCAGGCAGGGGAGTCAAATTGCAAACGCTTGAGCAGACGAAAGCTGAACGCGAAGCCCGACAGCGGGAATTTAATAAGCGCCTTTTTGATTGGGCAACGGGCGACGTCAAGTGGCACTGGATTGGGGATTATGCTCGTCCGGCATTTCGTGAGGTGGAGCATGCAAAGGAGAGCATGAGAACAGACATCATTTCCAGACATAGATCCGCTGCTCTTGCATGGGCCCTGAAACTTAACGGTCGAATCATCTGCAAACTTGCCGGCTATGCGGGAAAACACAACGACACATCCGATTGGGAGGAGACACGAAGATCGATCTTTGGGGCCAGTGATTCCATCTGGCATAGGCTGTTTCCGCTCGATGTCGATTTGGAATGGTTTCAGGTCGCATGTGACCCACCCCCCATGACACGTCGAAACCGTGGCGTGCACCCAGATGGCTCGATGGTAGGCTTGCGCGGGTTTCCACAAACGATGACGCAGAACCCGAATCCAGAATTCTCCCTGGTCGTTCCAGCGTCAAGGCGACTCAGCAGGTTGTTAAATGGGTGAAACAATGTGAGGGTGCATTTCGCGAGGCCTGCGCGAATATGAACATCGAAGAATGTCTCCTCCTTCTGTCCGCCGGTCAACAGATTCCCGATGGATTTCCTCTCCCTGCCGGCCTTGACACCCTATGGACACACGCAGAAAAGGAGCTGACCATTCAACCTAAGCTGCAACGAGGTGTCCGACCTAAAGGCGACGAGGAGAAGGAGAGAATCAGGATCGTGCGGGACATTATCCGAAAGCACCCGGAGTTGAAGGGCCAATCGTTCTGTCGGCAGCTTGACTGGCGCGGAGTCGCAGTCCCCAGAACGTGGCTAGCCAGAGGGTGTCCCGAGTTGTTCGATGACGCCTACCGCCAGAGCAAACCCTGGCGCCATTGCATTAACCAAATGAAGTCAAAGATTCAGAGGGAAATGCCTAAAGCTGACCGCAAATCGCCCGCCTCGTAATCCATTAAAGAAGGATGGCCCTAGCTAGGCCGAGAGACCGTGGATGCCTCTCCAGTCACAACACTCACAGTTGTGACTTAATCCTGCGCGACCTATCCTACTGATTCCACGAGCCTTCCAGACACCTTCAGTCACTAGTCATGCCTTGCTTTTACCATTTTGTCTCAGAATGTGGGTATTGTATTCCTGTAATCACTCGACGGCTAGCCGTTATAAGGAGCCGTTAAATTAAAGTGAGACACAGGAGCAGTTATGAACACACAAGATGTAAGTCATACCCAGCAAGCAATAAACCCCTTTGACCCCGCTCATTTGCGCTTGTCACAGGATTTCGGCGCACAACTCGGAGTCAAGAAAGCCTTGATAACAGTGCCCGTTCGTAAGCCAGAGCGCACTTGGTTCGTTCGCGTACATCCGTCAGAGGAGTATCGCATCCAGACGGCAGTCTACACGAATAAGGAAGAGCGCAAGGAGTACCTCGTAAGCCGGGAGCTCTGGCAGGGAATCGGAGGCGACATAGCCCCAAAGACCCTTTTCACAGCCCTTAATCGTCAAGGGCTTCTGTTCATATGGCCCGTCAATCTATCTCAAGCCGATGGCCGCCAGAATGAATGGAACCGTACGAACCTCGAGGCTGCCCAGAGCGCTATGACGAAGTGGGTGCGTATGGCATCGAACATGTCCGCAGGCTTTTATGACGTGTTTGAAGCCACCGGCTCATTTCCGGAACCGGAATGGCCAGATATCTCCTTTACAGAAATCTTAAAGATTGCGTTTCGTGAGCAATACATCGACACCTTAGATCATTCCGTTCTGCGTAGTTTGCGGGGGGAAATCTGATGGGACTCGATATCAACTCGTTCGCAAGTATCTGGCTCGTAGATTTCGAATTCTCAGCGCCACCGGGTGAAGTTCCCACCCCCATTTGTCTGGTGGCGCAGGAATTCAGGAGCGGCAAGAACATTCGCATTTGGGAAGACAAACTCCACGAGTTAAAGGCTCCCCCATACCCGGTAGGCGAGGATTCACTCGTCGTAGCGTATTACGCCCCGGCCGAGATGGGTTGCCACTTGGCACTTGGGTGGTCGACTCCAGCGCGAGTGCTTGATCTCTATGCAGAATTCAAAAACATGACAAACGGCAAGAAATTGCCGTGCGGCGCTGGCCTCTTGGGTGCCATGGCTTGGTTTGGGCTGGACGCCATTGATGCCAACGAAAAAGAAGGATTGCGCAACCTAGCAATCCGCGGAGGGCCGTGGACAGATTCCGAGAGAAAAGCGCTGCTCGATTATTGCGAGTCTGACGTCATAGCCCTTGCCAAGCTCCTCCCAGTTATGCTGCCACACATTGATTTACCCCGCGCTCTCTTTCGGGGGCGATATACCGCTGCGGCAGCGCGAATGGAGCGTGCCGGCATACCCATAGACGTGGATGCGTTAAGCACGCTAGAAGCCAACTGGGAAGAGGTGAAACGGCAGCTCATCGAAGAAGTCGATGCACAGTATCAGGTCTTCGAGAATGGGACGTTCAAGACAGAACGATTTGCCAAATTTCTGGCTACGCAAGATATCCCCTGGCCTCTCCTGCCCAGCGGCCATTTAGCATTGGATGAGGATACGTTCAGCATGATGGCAAAAGTGCATCCCTCTCTCGGGCCTCTCCACCAACTTCGACAAACGCTCTCCAAAATACGGACCCTGAAATTGGAGGTGGGCACTGATGGACGCAATCGTTGCATGCTGTCGATCTTCGGCTCGAAGACCGGACGAAATCAGCCAAGTAATTCCAAATTTATCTTCGGCGCCCCCAATTGGTTGAGAGGGCTTGTTCGCCCCGAACCAGGCAAAGGCCTGGCATACCTCGATTATTGCCAGCAGGAATTTGGCATCGCGGCCGCTCTGTCTGGTGATGAGGCGATGCAAAACGCCTACCACTCCGGGGATCCCTATCTGGCCTTCGCGAAATTAGCAGGAGCAATTCCGCCCGATGGCACTGAGGCGACGCATCCGGCGATCCGAGATCAATACAAGGGTTGTGCTCTTGGCGTTCAGTATGGAATCGGCGCGGAATCCCTTGCGCGACAAATCGGACAACCTGTACACCAAGCGCAGCGGTTGCTGTCTCTGCACCACCAATCTTTCCCGAAGTTTTGGGCGTGGTCCGATTCATCCATTGACCATGCGATGCTCCTCGGAAATCTCTACAGCGTGTTTGGTTGGATGGTTCATACGGGTGTAGATACGAACCCCCGAATGTTGCGCAACTTCCCGATGCAGGCGAACGGCGCCGAAATCCTCAGACTCGCCTGCTGGCTTGCAACGGAACGTGGAATTACCGTGTGTGCACCGGTACATGATGCAATTCTCATCGAGGCCTCCCTGGACGAGTTGGAGTCGACGATTCTCGATGCGCAGCGAGCTATGGAGGAAGCAAGCCAAATTGTACTCGATGGATTCAGCTTGCGTTCAGATGCTTTTGTGATTCACCACCCAGACAGATTCCTTGAGGAACGGGGCCGGGAAATGTGGGATTCCGTCTGGAGAATAATCGGGAATTTACAGGTGCCTGGGAGGGTATGACGATGAATGAACAATTTGATCTTGAAAGATTTCGACTGTCACAACACCCCGCAGGTATGGCGCAGGAACAACCTTCACTGAGGCCACCGCGCCACAAGCCAGGAGAAAGGTTCTTGAAGGGGCCGATTCCATGGAACTGGCTTACCAAGGCAGCGCAACAGCCGGGAAGAGCCTTGCATGTCGGCATTTGCCTCTGGCATTTAGCGTCCATGAAAGATACGCGCACCGTGCGTTTTTCTACAGCCCAGATGTTGGCCATGGGCATCGACCGACACGCAAAAGCCCGAGGGCTACAGGCATTGGAGAGAGCCGGGTTGGTATCGGTTATCAGGCACACGGGTAGGCTGCCCTTGGTGACGATTTTGGAAGTGCCGGCATTGGAAGCGAAGAACAACGAACAAGCTATGGAGATATGTGGATTGGGGAACGTCGGGCAGGGCCATAACGGAATCGATTCGTCGTCTTACCCTCTCTGAATCTTCGATGAGATTTACCCGCGGCAAGCCTGATCTGCTTTTGCGACGGTATTAGGTAGATATAGCAAACAAACACCGCTGTTTTACCACCCACTTGGAGCATCACACGGTGCAAGGGGTACTTATCCGTTTTTATATTTGGTTTTATATGCAAGACGACCTCAAAACCCGGCAATCAGAAAATGCTTGCAAGCCCGAAGTGTGCCTGGGGATGCCATTAGCCGCAGATCGAGTCAAGGATATGCCTGCGATCCCAAGCGATTCGGTACTTGTGTCCGGGATTTGCCCAATTTCCATTTCGGGGTTGACTTCCGAACTGAAGCGACGGGATGATTCCATTGCGATACCAAAGCATGGACAGAAAAGGAAAAAGTCCATGTCGAGGAGAAAAGGGCAGAGAGGTACGGTGGTACGGAAAGGCGACGTTTGGCACTTGCGATATAGCGAGGATATTCCCGAAAAAGATCAACCAGTCCGTCGGAGTGTGTTTGTTGGCAAAGCGGTTGGGGCGGATAAACTTACTAAATCTGAAGCCAGGCGTCATGCGGATGAAATAATTCGGAAAAGTGGCGTCAACACGGAAGAACACTTCAACCGTGTATGCGCCGTCGAAACAGGGGAGACGTTTCGTCAGCAAGCTCAACTCTGGCTTCGAAAGGCAGAACACAGAAACCGCAAACCAGTGAAGGCGTCCACGTTAAGCAACTGGAAATATCAACTTGAAAAGTGGGTGCTCCCAGAACTTGGCGATCTTCATTTGGCAGACGTGAAGAATTCAGCGATGAAACACCTTGTCGAAAAGCTGGTTTCGGCGAAGCTGTCTCCGGGATCGATTCAAAACATCTGCCAGATTCCCAAACTGGTCCTGGCTTCCTGTGTCAACGATGAGGGCGAGCGGGTTTACCAATACAAGTTCAACGCTGAATTCATCGACGCCCCGGCGGTCAGAAACCAGCGGCGCCCTGTTTTCACGTCTGAGCAGGTTTTCAAGATCGTGGAAACAGCAGAAGGCAAATACAAGATGCTGTTTGCCCTTCTGGCCGGGACTGGCCTGCGGGCAGGAGAAGCGCTGGGATTGGAAATTGGAAAGCACATTTCTGATGATTGCAGCCTTATCCGCATTCGACAGAATTTGTGGAGAATCCAGATCCAATCCCCAAAAACGGAGAACGCCATCAGAGACATCGACGTCCATCCTGCGCTTGCCGAAATGCTGAAACAATTCATCGGTGACCGCAAGGACGGCTTTTTATTTCAAAATTGCGTTGGAGGGTTCCCGCTACAGACGAATATCCTCCGGCGTCACTTGCATCCATTGCTCAAAAAGTTGGGGGTGGAGAAAACGGGCCTCCATGCGTTTCGGCGATTCCGTGTGACTCACCTCCGGCGAATGCACACACCTGGCGATCTTATCCGCTATTGGGTTGGGCACGCCAAAGCAGATATCACGGACGTTTATTCAAAACTGGAAGATGATTTGGTGTTCCGAAAGCAGTGTGCAGTCGAGGCGGGATTGGGATTTCAACTGCTTAACTGTCCCAATAACTGTCCCACTGCGGAAATTCCGGAACAGCAAATTGCGGCGTAAGAAAATGACTGCATGGGACTTATTTGGTGGACGTAGGGGGGCTCGAACCCCCGACCCCCTGCTTGCAAATTGTGAACGTGAACAAAGCAAGAACGAGCGGAGATGACCACAAGTAGCGCGTTTACAAAACCTTATGCTTCAAATGGAAACCTGAGCGCACATCAGCTTCATGCAGCAAATTGGCGCTTACGAGACGAGTTACGTCACAATCCACGTCACAAAACTTGCTTGTAGTGAGAAGATCATAGTGCGTCCACAAAATCGTGTCCCCGCCCTCTGTGCGGGCGCACACACGAACCAAGCCTGACCCGGGGCCGAAACACCGGGTGTTTCATGGTGCCTGGTTGTCCTCTTACCGCGCTAGAACGGTCGTGCGGGGTGCACGTTCAGCGAATAGGAACCATGCGCGTTGGAAGTAAAATTGCTTTGCGGATCAGTGAAAGGTGACGCTGGCGCCTCCTGTGTGCAACCAGCAGCATCCACACCGAGAAGCGCCACTTCAGACGGGTCGCCATATTCAGCGACATAGAGCCGGGACCCCGTGCCTGTGGTCGTCGAAGTCTGGATTCCCGCAGGTATCGTGTAGGTCGTGCCCGCAGTGTGCAAAGTGGTCGGGTTGTGGTGCCCGGCAGAACAATTGCCCGGCGGGACCAAGGCTAGGGTATAGGGCTCGATGTAGCCGATCGTGGTCATCTGTTTTGATACGTTGTTGGTCACATAGATGAAGGCTTCGCTAGGGCTCAGCCAGACGTTGTCCGAACTTTTGCCCGTACCCAGGTTCGTATTCACGTGGGCAAGGCCCCCAAAATCCCGGGTCACCGCCGCACGACAGTTGATCGGGAGCAGCGCCACCTCCACTTCAGTGGGAGCCGCAGGAGAGGTATTTGCGTCACCAAAGATCGCATAAAGGCTATCTGCGGTAATGTCCACCCCCGCGGGCAGGCCGCCATTGCCATCCGTAAAGCCAGCCGACTTCTGTGGGGCGCAATCCGGAGTGAGTGAATTGCCCACGGCCCTAAATGATTGGACGGATCCATCTCCGTAAGCCACCACCACGTGCTGAAAATTGGCGGAAAGGGACATTCCCTCCACAGAGCCGCCGGAAAAGCCAGTGGCGCTTATCTGCTGGATATAATCAAGGAGGCACTCCGAGCCATTCCAATTCAGCGTAAAGATGGCGATCGTGTGCGAATGGCTGTAGGCGGCGTACAAAAACTTCCCGCCGGCAGCTAGGCCGATGCCGTACAGCGCGCCGCTATTTCCGGCGGGCGTAGCAAACCGGCTGGTAAGGGTCAGAACGCCGGTGGCATTTGTCACATTGAAAACGGCAATGTCTCCGTTGGGAAAGCCGGTACTGGACGTGGGATCTGAGACAAGCAAGCACGAAGTAGCCGGAGGCGTGCCCAACGTGTACGACGCCTGGTTTTTCAGCGCTGAATACGTTGACACACCCGCAAGCCCACTGCCATTGGTCACGTAAGGCGTACCATTGGGTGGATTGAGGGTTGTGATCGGCGAGTTTTCGAAGACGGTGACGGTATTGGCCCCGGTATTGCCATTGTTGTCATTCACAAACACGTATTGGGCCTGTACAATGGACGGAAATAACCCGACCGCGACGGCGAACACAGAAACAACGGAACACAGTTTGAAAAACTTTCTCATCTGATTCTCCTTTTTGTCCTCGGACCGGGCGCATCCCCTGGGAGGAGAACCAGCGAGCGGGGTGGCCTTCGCTTGCTTCATGCCGCGCGTATGCTTATACCACAGCAACCGCCAGACAATGGCATGAAATTGCAGCATATCCGAGCGCGTCTGCACAGGGCGGCGGAAGGGGTTCCGGACAACGGCCGCCGACAGAGCGCGCTTTCCCTCCGTCGTCGCGGTGGTAGCCGCCTGACCCGGACGGTCCGTGCTAGGTACGGCGCGCCACCGCGTCACCTTCGTCGCAACAATCTCCGCGCTATCGCGGCGGGACGCCGAGATGCTGGCCCCAATCTGAAACTCTTAGGGCAGCACCTGGAAGTTCACATTGCTTGAAAGCGTGCCCCCAGGTGTTACCACTTGGACCGTCCCAGTGGTGGCGCCGGCGGGTACGTTGGTGAAGACTAAGGTTTTCGATACCACCGTGAACGTAGCAGGTGTTCCGTCAAACGTGACGCTGGTTGTGCCCGTCAAATTGGTTCCCAGGATGTGGACGGGCGTTCCTACCTTGCCGAATGCAGGCAGTGTTTCCACAAAGGGACCGATACCCACAGAAAGGCTGAAGACCGTGCCATCGTCGCTGGCCCCGCCTTCGTATGTTGTCCCGTAGAATTTCCCATCAGTACCCTGGACCAGCCCCGCGGAGGGACCGTAGCCGTCCGTGTAGTCGAAGCTGTGCAGCGTTGTCAGCGTGCCGCCGGGGGTGATCCTAAAGACCGTGCCGCAGGCGCTACCAAAACAGTCGATATTGACCCCGCCGGCGTTCGTTGTCCAGTAGAATCTTCCATCCGTGGCTTTGACCAACCCTCCGAAGGGCGTGCGGCCGTCGGTGCAGGCGCTTCCCCCTTGCGAGCAAAAGTTATAAACCGTTGTCAGCGTGTAGGGGAGAGTCGGGCTGATCTTGAAGACGGTGCCATAGCCGGGAGTCCCGCCCGAGAGCGTCGCCCCGTAGAAGTTTCCATCGGGGGTCTGGACCAGCGCCCCGGTGGGGCCATAACCATCCGCGTAGTCGAAGCTATGCAGCGTCGTCAGCGTGCCGCTCGGAGTGATCCTAAAAACGGTGCCGCAGCCTCGGCCTTCATCGCACGAAAAGCTATTGTCTCCGCCCCCCAGACCGGTTGTCCCGTAGAAGTTTCCATCGGTGGCCTGGACCAGCGTCGCGGTGGGATCCGCGCCGTCCGTGCAATCGCTTCCTCCTTGCGAGCAAAAGCTATAAAGCGTTGTCAGCGTGTATGGGGTAGCCGGGCTGATCTTGAAGACCGTTCCCTCGCCGTTCGCGCCACCGCCCAGCGTTGTACCGTAGAAATTCCCATCGGTTGCTTGGACCAATCCTCCAATGGGTTCGCGGCCGTCCGTGCAATCGCTTCCCCCTTGCGAGCAAAAGTTATAAAGCGTGGTCAGCGTGCCGCCTAGCGTAATCCTAAAGACGGTGCCGCAACCGCCACCGCAGAGGGAGTCGTCGCCGCCGCCACCCTGCGTTGTCCCGTAGAAGTTCCCATCGATGCCTTGGACTACCGCCGAGATGCGCACGCCGAGATAGCTCCCGCCATTCACGTTCTTCTCAGAAGCCAAAACGTAGGTAGCGATCACTTTCAGTTCCAAAAGGTTCCGGCTTCCCAAAGCCGCTAGGCAAATTGACTTCTGAACGCCAAGCTCAACTGATTCGTAATCGAGAAGTGCGCAGTTGACGATGCCGAGAAGCAGATTCCGGAACCAAATGTGTTCATCCGGAATGGCCGCTCCCAAGATGCTCTTGCGCAGCTCACGCACGTTTTCGAGTGCTTGAGACATAGCCTGAGACATAACCGGATTTGGCATCATGGCGGCCAAACGCATCACTGCCGTGCATGTGTCCTCCTTCAAGACTGCTCTCTGCTGTTTTAGACCTCTCCGAAAATCTCTCTTTCCAGAAAATCTAAGCTCCCGACTAAGGTTCCATTTTCGTAGTGCTCGAAGCGAAGATGTGAATCGGTGTCATAAAACATGGTTTCCACAATCCAAATCTCGTTAACGGCCGCTAGATCCGGAAACATGCTCTTCCGATTGTCGATCTCGTCGAGCATGCTCGTCGGGGAGAGGTTCATGTGTTGACGTTCGAGAAAAAGGATGTGCTTCTCAGCATCCGTGTTTATGAGCTTCGGGAGTTTTGTTCTTAGAGCCTTCTCAACGATGTCGCCGAGGTTGTTCTCAATTTGTTGTCTGCGAACATGCAGCTTACCGGGGCCGGGCAAGGGGATTACCTTGATGAAGAGCTTCACGTCAAAAACCCCATTGCAGGGAAGCCCGATGATTGCGCAGCAATGCTCTGAATCTCCGTTGCGAAGAGAGAGACGATTCGCCTTGAGCCAGCTATGGACGCCGTCGACGATCGCCTCTCGCGCGGAGTCTTTGGGCTGATGGCGTAGCGTCCCAACAGGAACGAACACCTGAATCCAACGCTCTGGTACAAGAAGGGACTGGTCCTTTTCGATGCTAGGAAAGGCAGCCGAAAAGAATGCGAAATCCTCTTTGTCGCCGACGAATGGCTGGATAATCGTGTGCTCAATCGCGAGGGTCTTGCCATCGGATTTTCTGGTTGCATGTGCTTCGACTGCCCCATCGATTCTCCTATCGACCCAGTCAATGTCGGCGTCCGCCCACGAGTGATCCTCATAGGCAGAGAGAAATCGCTCGATAAACGTGTCCTCTCTACGAGGTTTCGTCGGCATTGGGGAATCCTTCCACTTCGCGGCATTATTTTCCCATAGTCGCTGGGCGCAGTGGAATTCGGCGATTCTGAACGAGTGGTCACGGAGGTGGGCGTGTTGCCCACAATCAAATGATTCTGAGGCGCTCACAACGTACTTTTGGGCAGGCGAAAACCCTACGGTTCCCGCAGGCTCAGAAATGGGGTTTTTGGGCAGTTAGGGGTTTTTGGGCAACCGCGGCCAAGCCAGCGCCGAATCCTTGGCCACCTAGGCCAAGCTTGCAGCAGATAATCGCGCGTGGGTGTCCCCGTGGGCGACTTGTGGCCAACGTCGCAAGCCTCAGCGCTGCAGAAACGCATCCCGGTGGCAGTGGCTGTCCCCCCAACCGGCGGCTGGAGAATTTCCGTTGGGCGCGATATGCAGACGAGTGGATTACATCCGAATGGCCCGTAATCTGACAGGAATGCCGAATCTTGGCGCAAAGCCGGTTGGTGAGGGCTTACTATAATGTTCGCGCTAGCTCGGCCAATCGGAGAATGGTGATGAATACTTGTCTGAAGATGCTGTTGTTCGGAGCGCTTTTTCTCTACGCCGCGACTTCGCTCGCGCAGGTTCCTCTCGCACCGCTCGACGCCAAACACGTCGCCTCCATCGACGATTTCGTCAATCACGAGATGGCCCGCCAGCGTATTCCCGGTCTTGAACTCGGCATCTACAGTCGCGGCCGCATCCTGCTCGCCAAGGGGTACGGCCTAGCCAACGTCGAGCTCAATGTGCCGGTCAAACCTGAGACCCTCATGCAATCCGGCTCCGTCGGCAAACAGTTCGTCTCTGCCGCCATCATGATGCTCGTCGAAGAGGGCAAAATCTCTCTCGATGACAGCATCACGAAATACTTCCCCGATGCGCCCGCCGCATGGAAGCCGATTCTGATCAAAAACCTGCTGTCGCACACGTCAGGTCTGTCGGAGTACGAGAGCCCTGATCGCACTGGTCCGAACGGCCCATTCTATTTCCGCCTCGATTTCACTGAAGATGAGTTGGCAAAAAAGATCGAGGCCCTCCCCATCGAGTGGGCACCGGGCGAGAAATGGGACTACCGCAACACCAACTACGCGCTGCTCGGCATCATTATTCACAAGATCACAGGCATGCCGTATGCAGAGTTTCTCAACGAGCGCATCTTCAAGCCGCTGGGCATGACTTCAACCCGGCTCATCAGCGACCGCGACATCATCCCCAACCGCGCCGCCGGCTACGAGATTGACCGCAATGGCGAGCTCAAGAACCAGCAATGGGTCTCGCCAACCTTCAACTCCACCGCCGACGGCACGCTCTACTTCAACGCGCTCGACCTGGCCAAGTGGGACGAGGCGTTATACGGGACGAAGCTGCTGAAGCAATCGAGCCTCGACCGGATCTGGACCGTGTATCCGCTCAGTAACGGAAAGCCCAATCCCGCGGGTTACGGCTTCGCTTGGCTCATCGGTGCGCAGGACGGTCACAAGCGCATCGAGCATGGCGGTGCCTGGCAGGGATTCACCTGCAGAATCTCGCGTTATCCCGACGATAGCCTCACCGTTGCGGTGCTTACTAACCTCGAAGCCGGCTACTCCAATCCGGGCGTAATCGCACATGTGGTCGCTGGCCTGGTCAATCCCGCGCTGACCGTACCCAAGCTGGAGGCGATTGCTGACGACCAGCCGGAGCTGGTCGAGCGTCTCAAGAAGCTTCTGGACGAAATTGTCGCGGGCGAAGACATCCGCCCCGAAACGACCCCGCAACTGGCGGCGCTCTTTACGCCGGACACGTCGAAACGCTGGCAGCAGAGCCTCGCGAAACTCTGGCCCGGAGGAACACTCGCGCTCGTGAAGCGCGATAAGAGAACCGAGGGCGAGCCGCAATGGGTCTCCACCTACCGCCTGAGCAAAGGCGGAGATGCCATGCTGCTGGTGTTCGGCTTGGGCGCCGACGGAAAAATCGCCATCCTCCACCTGTCGCCGAATCGCGAATACCACTGAATTCATTTGCCGTGGCAAAAAACGCGCCGCCCCGCGCCGGCATGACTCAAAATATCGTCGCTAAGAGCCTTCGTCGATCACAGTTTGCATGCTCTGAAGACGCGCCTTGAGGAATTTCCTGTTGAAAAGCGCAGGAAACACGTTCTTCGACAGGGTCGCGGGAGTCTTGTCGGCTAACCTTCCAGGACCGTCCCCCCCTCAGCTCAAGGATTAGGCTCGATGCCAATGCGATCATTGACGGCTGATCGAATCCGCTGCTTGCAGCCAAGGTAGCGTTCGGTCGTCTGCACCGAAACGTGCCCCAAGAGAAATTGGATCTGCTCCAACTCGCCTCCCGAAGCATGGCAGAGCCGAGCACAGGTCCGTCGCAGATCGTGCGGCGCCAACTTCGACACTCCGATTCTTCACGGAGCGAGATTTGATCTGCGAGATGATCTGCTCAAATCAACACCGCTGGGATGGGCCTGCCGCTGGGGGCGCATAAAATTGGTCGAATTGCTTGTCCAACGCGGTGACCTGTTGACGAACCGAACGCAGAACCGTGGGCTCGTAATGCATGATGTCGGCGGCTTCATCGATGGCAGCCTTGGCGACTTGCAGGGCTTTGCCCTGGCAGAGGGTTATGTGGAGCATTACAACAACGTTCGCCTGAACAGTGCCATCGGCTACATCACTCCAAAGGACATGCTCGCCGGGCACCAGCAGGAGATTCAAGCCGAGCGGGATCGGAAGTTGGACGCGGCGAAGGAACAGCGGAAGAATCGCCGCCAGGGGGCGGCGTGATGGATGAAACGGATTGCTCCCGTTAGCCGACAATGCAGAATTAACACAGCGGCAAGGCCAAGCATATAGTCAACGAAGCGAATCGCCGCGCTTCCGTGAGGAGTCCCTGCATCTCGGTATGCGCGCGGCGGTGGACCAGGTCCTCTAGCGTTCGGCAACGCGCGGCTCACGGATAGGCGCGCCGGCCGGCGATGGTTGTTTTGCCGGGAGGAGTGCAAGCAGCGTGACTCCAATCACGCCAAAGATCACAATGTCCTGGGGGCTATCCTTCCTGTGCATCCCGTGCGCCACGGCCTGC
>Ga0182024_10000242_pt1 | contig 133979 bp, 127 predicted proteins | sample P32metaG_FD_120480 | JGI IMG/M metagenome (GOLD analysis project Ga0182024, IMG submission 120480) | Permafrost microbial communities from Stordalen Mire, Sweden - P3-2 metaG (Illumina Assembly) | ecosystem: Environmental > Terrestrial > Soil > Wetlands > Permafrost | place: Sweden: Stordalen... | reverse complement strand
GTGTACCTTCTTCCTCCGCCCCGTCCACGTCCGAGGGAACGAACAAACCGTGCCAATGCACGTATTCAGGAACGTCCGTGTCGTTCACAACCTCTACGGCGACGGGCTGGCCCTCTCGCACCCGCAGCAAGGGACCGGGGATCTGGTTGCTGTAGCCGATAGTGCTGAGCACAACTTGAGGCGCCAGCTCAAGCATCATCGGTGCGATCCGCAAGGTGAAATCCGCCGCGCGCTCGTGTACCTTCGGCTCCAACGTCGCCACCTTCGGATGCTGTGGCGGCCCCGGCGACTGCGCGAACGCGGGCCGCAGCTTACCTGTTCCCGTCGCGATCACGGTGCCCCATCCAAGCCGTACAAAATCCCGCCGGTTCATGTGATCCCCATACCCGTTGCAAACGCCAGCGCGAAGCGATCGCCCCCTACGAGCGCTGTCGCTACGAAAATCGCCCGGGGCATTTTGCCATTCTCCCCCTTCAGCTTTTGGTTGAATGGTTGGGAAAAAACAAACATTCTAAGCGTAGTCTACTCTATGCTCTGGCGACTATAGGCTCACTCAGGCATCACGCGCCTCGTCACGTGCTGCTGTGGAGCGGTGAGGTTATCATTCATTGGACCATGATTAAAGCAAATTCCAGACATGCTGAGTTTGATCGTCGTGGACGTTCGTTCTGGGCGGCAGATTGCCTCTGCTAAACCACGCTCGCAGCGCGACTACCCGTCAGGCATTGTCAAAAATTTCGCGCGGGATAACGACCTCCCGCCGCTGGACGACGCGGCGATCCTCAGATTATCCGACTATCAGAGAGTGTCAAGGGCGGGCAGCTCCGGAGCATCGGCAAGCGCTGGATCCGCGCTCCTGGCCCCGAACACAAACAGGCCGGCGACTGCGGCCGCGCCAATCGATGCGGCAGCCATGGCGAACGCCGCGGGGTAGCCGAAACGGCTGGATATCTCGCCCGCCGCGAATGAGCTGATGCCCACGAATAGATCGTAGAAAGCACTCAGAACACCCACTGTGGATCCGCGCTCACGCTCGGGAGTGCGCTTCAGCACTGTAGCCGCAACCGACGACCATGGAAATGAGAAGCCGAATCCGAGCAGAGCGCCGGCGCTGATCGCGATCCAAGGGCCTGGTCCGATTGCGATGACGATCAAGGCCAGCGCCATGGCCACCAACCCGAAGTTGTAGGTGATGCGCGCGGGCATGCGGTCGGGCAATCCGCCCAGAAAGAATCGGGAAAGCAGGATGACGCCGGCATAAGCGGAGAAAGCGGCAGGTCCCGAATTGCCATGCCGCGCCAGATGCAGGATCAAAAATCCAACCACCACCGGATAATGCACGTTTACAAATCCGATGGCGATGCCGGGAGCGATCAATGAGGTAGGCACCCAGCGCCTGGGACCGGAATGCGCCTCGGGCTGATAGTCCTCGCGCACCCGCAGCAAGACCGCGAATGCAATCACCGCGGTGATCATTTGCATCGCCGCCGCGCGTTCGAACGAGCCCAACCACTGGCCCACCAGAGGTCCCGCTGAAACCCCACCCCAAATGCCGCTGCTCAGATATCCGAGCGCTTGCGCGCTGCGGTGAATGCCGGAAACCTCTACTACCCAAGCAGCTGCTCCGGTGTAGAGACAGGCCTCGCCGAAACCTTGGAGCGTTCGTCCGAGATACATTCCGGCGATTCCGAGAGGCACCAGGTAAGCTGCTCCCGCCAGCGCGCAGCTCGCCAGACCGGCCAAAAACGCGATTTTACGCCCGCGCCGGTCGGCCAGAGGTCCCGAAAAAAAGCGACAGCCCAAAGCCACGAACGAAAAGATGCCGATGACGAAACCCACGGTTTGGTCGGAACCACCCAGATCGTGGCGGATGTGCGGCGCCAGTCCCGGCAACACCGTCCCGATTCCCAGGAATCCGAGAAAGGTTGCCCCAATGAGGGACCAGAAGCGCGCACTGAACCCCTGCGCGGCAAACCTCATTTATCTTTTTATTGTACGTTGATCGTGGCCGTCGGCGGAGTGGCTCGGGCCCCTTGCTCCTGCTGAAAACTTTCCCGCCACGGGTGCTAATATCGAAAAGACATCGCACCAAATGATAAACTCTCGCAGCTTGGCCGCCGCGGCAGTGGGTATTCTTCTGGCCCTCTGCGGCTGTGGCAACAAGGAAGATTTCGATGGAGGCAAGGCCAAGGATATCCTTGAATCGGCTCCGATCAACCTGGAAGGGGAACAAGTGACGCTCACCTCAATGCAGGTTGATTGTGGAGTACAAGAGGACTTGTGGGAGCCTGCTACGCAATTTTCGCCGGAGCGAAGCACGGCCCGGCTGGATACTAAAGGCCGAGACCTGAAATTCAACGATGACGTGGTGATGGAACCCGGCCGCCCGCCGTATGTGCAGGTTCGAGGCGCGGTTTCTCTTCAGGTCGACGATGTGTCCAACATCCGCGATGGACCCGAGGGCGGCACCAAGTTGGCGGACGTCAAAGGCGGCGTGAAGATTCAACACACCTGTTTTTCGATGCCCTTGCCCCTTATGGGCGTGAAGAAAGGCAATTTCCAGGCCGATACGCCCGCCACCTTCCAGTTTCGCTTGCGCGACGACGGGTGGCACGCCGAAAAGATGGTTCACTAAAGAGGGTTCACTAAGGACCGGCCTTAGGCGCGCGGTAACATCAGCAGGAATGATTGCGCTTCCGATTGTGTTGGGACCCACCGCGTCGGGCAAGAGCGATCTGGCCATTCACATCGCGCTGGCGACGGGCGGCGAAATCGTGAATTGCGATTCGCTGCAGATTTATAGGGGGTTCGACATCGGGACCGCCAAGGTCCTCGAAGCGGCCCGGCAGGGCGTTCCGCATCATCTGATCGATGTCGTGAATCCCGATCAGGACTTCACAGCCGGCGAATATTCCCGCATGGCACGGGAGGCGCTGAGTCAAATCGCGGCGAGGGGGCGCACTCCGGTGGTCGCCGGAGGAACTGGTTTTTATTTGCGGGCGCTGCTGGAGGGTCTGTTCCCGGGGCCGGCGCGTGCACCGGAAATTCGCGCGAGACTCGAGCGGCGGGAGAAAAAGCGACAGGGCAGCCTGCATCGGATTTTGTCGCGTCTCGATCCGCTGGCCGCGTCCCGAATTCACACCAACGACAAAAACAAACTCATTCGTGCGCTCGAAGTTCGGATGCTGGAAGGAAAACCGATGTCGGAGTTATTCGACCGCGGACGTACGGCGCTGGAAGGTTTCCGCCCGATCAAGATCGGCCTGAATCCGCCGCGCGCGTTGCTTTATGAGCGCATGGACGCTCGCGCCATCCGCATTTTTGAACGCGGCTTAGTCGAGGAAGTGCGACAACTGCTGGCGGCGGGAGTTCCGCGGCAGGCGAAACCATTCGAATCGCTGGGCTATAAACAGGCGCTCGGAGTGATAGAAGGGCGGCTGACGCCGGAGGAAGCGCTGGCCTCGACACAACTCGAAACACGCCGCTACGCTAAACGCCAGATAACTTGGTTTCGAAGAGAACATAACGTGCGCTGGCTGTCCGGATTCGGACAGGAACCAGCGGTGCAAAATCAGGCAATGGCACTTTTGTCCGCTGAATTCTGATCCGCAACATTCTTTTTTCGATCCTTTAGGAACTCATTTCCATCCACAACGTATCAGTAAGTGAAGTTAGTAAGTTCATGCTCAGGAGATACTAAAGTGGTTAAAACATTTACAATCGCGTTTGCTTCTTTGGCGCTTGCAGTGGCGAGCGCGGCATCCGGCTACACCGTAACCTTCTTCCAGCCTGTCGAAGTCAACGGCACGATGTTGAAAGCCGGCGACTACTCAGTAGAAGTGAAGGACAACAAGGCGATCATAAAAAGAGGAAAGTCCGTCGCCGAAGCGCCCGTTAAAGTAGAGAATAACGACGCCAAGTTTTCGAGTACAACCGTTCGCCTGGCCGGAAGCCAGGTGGAAGAAATCCGCGTCGGCGGCACGCATACCCGGCTGGTCTTTGAGAAAACCGGAGTGGCGACCAACTAGTTTTGTTAGCGGCGGGTGTTGCATAGCGTCCTGATTCCCCAGCAGACCGGCAAATGAGGCGGCAGTGAACCTGCCGCCAGTTTTTTAGCACAGGCCGCCCCTTTTAACACGGAAAGAACGGCTGTGCCACACTGAGGGTGTGCGGCGTTGCTTTTCGTGGTTATTGTGCGGGTTCAGCTGGCTGTCTTCGGCCAGAGCCGACAATTATCTGGTGCTGCCATTTTTTAACGAATCGAAGAATTCGAATCTGAATTGGATCGGCGAGAGTTTCGCCGAATCGGTGCGCGAGGCGCTGTCCTCGGAAGGACTGACGGCGCTGGATCGCGAGGATCGCGTCGAGGCCTACCGGCGTTTTTCACTCCGGCCCTACGTGCTGCTTACCAAAGCCTCGGTATTGAAGATTGGCGAAGAACTGGACGCCGAGCAGGCGCTTTTCGGGCAATTCGACCTGACGCCGGTTCCCGACTCGGCCGTGAAGAGCCGGGGTTCGCTGCAGATCACGGCAAAATTGCTGGACCTCAAGCATTACAAGAATGGTCCTGAATTTAGCGAAGTGGGCGCGCTGGAAGATCTGGCGGCGCTGCAGGAACACCTGGCATGGCAGGTGCTGCAGTTCGTGAAATCAGGAGGCGCGCCTACCGAGGCTGAATTTCAAACACGTCATCCGGCGGTGCGCGTGGACGCCATTGAAAGCTACGTTCGGGGCTTGCTGGCGGCCACCGCCGAGGAAAAACATCGACTATATACCCAAGCGGTCCGGCTGGATTCTCATTATTCCCAACCGTGCTTCCAACTGGGACGCCTATTTTGGAAAAAGAAAGAATATAAGTCGGCCGCCGAGTGGTTTCAGAAAGTGGGCCCAGGCGACGCCCATTACAACGAGTCGAATTTCTTCTTAGGCCTCTCGCGCTATTACTCCGGTGATTACGCCGAGGCCCAAGCGGCGTTCCAGTTAGTGGCCAAGGTGGCGCCGCTGAATGAGGTGTACAACAATCTGGGCGCCGCCCAATCGCGCCTGAATGTCTCCGATTCACTTTTGAACTTTCAAAGGGCGCTGGAGGGAGACGAGAGCGATCTGGCTTATCAGTTCAACGTGGGCTATGCACTCTGGCGGCGCGGTAATTTCCAGGCGGCCGCGCAGAGTCTGCGTATTGTGCTGGACCGGAATCCCAGCGATGCGCAGGCCAGCTTGTTGCTGGAGCGCTGCGATAAGGGCAGCGGGCCGCGTCCGGGAGATCCGCGAACGGAGGGCTTGGAACGTCTGAAGACCAATTACGAAGAGAGCGCCTACCGGCAACTGAAGGCCGTGCTGCAACCCGAAAAGCCGTGAAACAGCGAGCCATTCCGAGGCCTCGCCAAAGCACGGCCAGGAAGACTGTATAATCCAAAAAGCCCATGCTCGAAGCGTTCGGACTTTCCGATCCTGGCTGCGTTCGCAATAATAACGAAGATTGTTATCTCCTGTCGCCGCAGACCGGGCTGTATGTCGTCGCCGACGGGATGGGCGGCGCGCAAGCCGGCGAACATGCCTCGCAGCTGGCGGTCGAGACCCTGGCCGAGGTAATCGGAAAAGGGGAACAGAGCAGTCCCGAAATGCTGGCGCGTGCATTTCAGGAGGCCAACAATCGGGTGATGACCGCCGCGTCGAGCGATGCCAGCCTGGAGGGCATGGGGACAACGCTAGTGGCGGCCCTGGTGTCCGGGCCTGAGATTTTGATCGCGAGCGTCGGCGATAGCCGCGCCTACGTGTACCAAAGCAACGAGCTCATTGTTGTCACCGAAGATCAGACCTGGGTGCACGAGGTGGGCCGGCGGCTGGGCATCGATGAGATGAGTCTGCGGACGCATCCGATGCGCCACGTCCTTACGATGGCCATCGGCGTCAGTCCCGAACTGCGGGTGCATTCTTACGCATTAAAGCCTCGGCCGGGCGATCAGATTCTGCTTTCGAGCGATGGGCTGCATGGCGTGGTGGATGCGACCGTGATAGCAGGAGCGCTGGCCGGCAACGGCGATCTGGAGTCCAAGTGCCGGCGGTTGATTGAAGCTGCCAGGCAGGCCGGGGGCCCGGATAACATTACGGTCGTTTTATTGCGAGCCTGATGACCATGGCAGGCTCAACATAGCTTTATCTAATCCCGTTACCTGACGTTGTATTTGAAGGCGAACTGTAGCCGGATCTCGCTTCCCTTGAACTCGGACGGAAGCGGCGGGAACGGCACCGATGCGCTAATACCAGCGACCGCGGCCCGATCCAGCGCCTCGATGCCGGATGGGGTCTCGATCACCAGTTTCGGCACCTGGCCGCTACGATCCACAATGAACTGGACCGTTACCATGCCCCGATTGCCCAGCCGGGCGCTGGATGGGATCACCGTGAGCCAGTTTCTGCGCACCAAAGCCAGGATGCGGGCCAGATACGGGCGGAAATCGACGTTCATGGGATCGCTGAGTAAGTTCACGGCCGGCGGAGCCAATTCCATATTGCCGAGATTAGGCGGCTGTTCGAGATCACTGTGCGCGAGAGCGCGAACCGCGTCGTCCACGGTGGTCTTAGGCGGCGGGAGCTTCGCCAGGTTAGGGCTGGTGACGGGCGCGTGCTGGCCGGGAGTTTCTAAAGCGAGCTTGGGCTTCTCCTCGGGCTGGATCTGCGGCGGAGGCGGAGCCGGAGTGGTTACGGGAGGTGCGATCAAGGGCGGAGCGTTGGTAGCGGTAGTGGCACGGGTGTCCACTTTGGGCGGCTCGGAAAAACGGGGCGACGCAGGCTCGCTGGGGACGGGGCGATTCGCCGGGGGCTGGAAAGCGCGCATTGCCGGCCGTGGTGGAGCGGCTTTCTGCGAGCGCGAAAGCAGGCTTTCGACATTGACTTCTTTGCTGACTTTACCCTGGTTAGGCTCCTTCTGAGTGAGGCGGGTGGGAGGGGCGATCAGAGGAGTAACGCGCTGGAAGTTGGAGACGATCCGGGCGCCAGTGCGGAGGTCCGGTGTATCTAATTGAGCTAGCAGGAAGGCGGCGGATATCAGGAAAATGTGAACGACGGCCGAGCCAATGCCTGCGCGAAGCCATCTCCGCGAAGCGGTGGACTCCTGCCAGTCCATCAGAAGATTCGGACCTGAATCCAAAGCGGAGCTCATGCTGAAGGCAATGTAAAGACGACCAAAAAGGGCTCAAAGTTGCTAGGAACGCAACTTAATCTGCTGCTCGACTATCTTTCCGTGTTCCTTAATTTTAGCAAGAATTGCAAGCCCGATATCGAGCGCGCGGAGGCCCTCTTCGCCCGAAACCGGCGGCTGGGTGCGATTCCTGGCGGCATCGAGGAACGATTCGACTTCCAGGCGCAACGGCTCGTCCTTGGGCACGCTGAGCGGCTGAAACCCGATCTGCTGGCTCCCTGAGACAGTGAACGCCACAGCCTCCTGCTTTTGATAATCGAGCGAAATGTACTGATGGGGCTGAAAGAGGCGCAGTTTTCGGACGCGCTCCGTGGAGACGCGGCTAGCGGTGAGATTGGCGATACACCCGCCGGGAAACGCCAGGCGGACGTTGGCGATGTCGACCTTGTCCGAGAGAATGGAGATGCCGGCAGCGCGAATTTCTTCGGGCATCGCCCCCACCAGATCGAGCACGATGTCCAGATCGTGGATCATGAGATCGAGCACCACATCGACATCCAGGCTGCGGGGACTGAACAGACTCAACCGGTGGATTTCGAAGAAGAGTGGAAGGGTCACGATCTTCTTCAGCGCCGTTATGGCGGGGTTAAGACGCTCCAGATGGCCAACCTGCAGAATGCGGCCCGTGCGAGCTGCGGTCTCGACCAGTCGCCGGCCGGAGGCAACGTCGCTAGCGATCGGCTTTTCAACCAGAATATCGATGCCCGATTCGAGCAACGCGCAGCCAGTATCGGCATGGGCTGAGGTAGGGACGGCGATAACGGCCGCGTCGACCTTGCCCGCGAGATCGGCGAGCGATGGGTAAGCCGGGCAGCCGTATTGGGACGCCGCAGCCGAGGCCCGCTGGGCATCACTGTCGACGACGCCCGCCAGTTCGGCGTTAGGCGACTGGCTGAGAATACGCAGATGATGCCGGCCAAATGAACCGGCGCCCACCACCGCAGCTCGGATTTTGCTCACGATTCAACCTCCGGTTCGCAACCGATCACGGCGATCTTAGCTCGGTTGGCCTGCTCCAGCATTTCATCGCGATCGAGCAGCAGGGTGCGGCCGGCATCCACGGCGAGTGCGGTAGCCCGGGTCTCCTGCATCACTTGAATGGTCCCGGGACCGGCCACTGGAACATCGAACAGGAGATGCCCGCGGCGGCGGGAAACCTTCACCAGGCGCAACGACTTTCCATTTACTAACGTGGCCGCGCGGCGCAGCATTGCATCCGTGCCTTCCATGGCCTCGACAGCCACGCAGGCGCGATCGCAAATGGCGACGCTCTGGCCGACATCCTGCGAGGCCAGCAAATTGGCGATCCGCCGCCCGTAGGCAATGTCCTTCTCTTCGTCCTTATCCGGTTTGCGCTTGGTGAGCACGCCGCTCCCGGCCAGCAACGGTTTCAGCAGAAGGGTCGAATCGGCCAGCCGGATGCCTTCGTCTTGCAGCACCTTGGCGACACCGCCGATGAGTCCGTCGGTGTTCTTTTCCTTTAATGACCCGAGCAATTTGAATAATCGCATGTCGGGCCGGATGGAGGAGAAGATATTGGCGTGCTTCACCTGGCCGGCCATGATGACTTCGGTGATGCATTCCTCTTTCAGAATTTCGATCAGGCGACTGAGCTGGCCGAGCGAGATCCAATGGCAGCGCGCGGCCAGGCTTTCGATTTCGGGTGATGCTTCTTCCTTTATTCCGATCGCGACCACTTCGTCGCCGAGCTTGCGCGCCGTTTCGAGCGCCAGCAGCGGGAAACGCCCGTTTCCGGCGATCATGGCGTATTTCTTGCTCATTTCACGAATCCACGCTCGGAAGACGCGATAAAGGCCAGGAGCTCTTCGATCTCGGGTCCGATCTCCATTTCATTGCTGATTCGCTCCACGGCCTGAGTCGTGTTCAAGCCTGCTTTCGAGATCAAGCGGAAGGCCTTGTGGAGCTGGTCGATCGCTTCCGGGCTGAAGCCACGGCGTTCGAGACCGGTCTTGTTCGGCCCGAAGACTTTCACCTCGCGCGGGCTGACGGTCATCGAGAAAGGCAGGACATCCTGGGTGATCACGCTATAACCGCCGATCATGGCGTGCCGGCCGACGCGGCAATACTGATGCACGCCGCTAAATGCGCCGATCACGGCCCAGTCTCCGACGACCACGTGGCCTCCACAGGTGGCGCCATTGGAGAGCACCGCATGATTGCCGATCCGCACATCGTGCGCGATGTGGGAGTATGCCATCACCAGATTGTCGTCGCCTATCTCGGTGATCAATCCCCCGCCCTCGGTGCCGCGATGAATGGTAACGAACTCGCGGATCTTGTTGCGGTGTCCGATATGGGTCTCAGAAGGCTCGCCCTGGTATTTCAAATCCTGGGAGGCGACGCCGACCGTGGTGTAAGGATAAAAGATATTGTCGTCGCCGATTTTGGTCACGCCCTCCACAAAGACGTACGCCATGAGCCGGGTGCGCGCTCCAATATCGACGCCCGCCGAGACGATGCAGTAGGGTCCGATCTCCGCGCTGTCAGCGATGCGGGCCCGAGCGTCGACGATTGCGGCCGGATGAATCGCCATGGCCGGCCTCAGGGGACCGGAACAGTCTCTTCGTCGGCCGGCGCTCCGATGAGCGGCTGACGATCCACCAGCTTGCACATCAATTCGGCCTCGGCCACTACGACCCCGTTCACGGTCGCCTGGCCGTGCATTTTGGCGATGCTGGCTTTACGCTTGGTAACCTTCATCTCGATGCGGAGCTGATCGCCGGGCAAGACTGGCCGCCGGAACTTGGCCTCGTTGATGGAAGCGAGCAGCACCAGCTTGTTCTTGCGGTCGGGAATGGACTTGAGAACCAGCACACCGGCCACCTGGGCCATGGCTTCGACGATAAGCACGCCCGGCATGACCGGAAAATCCGGAAAATGGCCTATGAAAAACGGCTCGTTCACGGTGACGTTCTTGATGCCTACGACGCGCTCCTCTTCCAGCTCGAGAATGGCGTCCACCAGCAGCATGGGATAGCGATGCGGCAGAATGTCGCGAATCGCCTGAATGTCGAGGAGGGGCATGCGAACTGGTTATTATAACAGGCGATGCATCCATTCCTTGCGTTTGCGCGAGCGCGACAATCGGCCATCATTGCGTTGATTCGTGAATTGGTAGAGTGCGAATCGCCCAGCGATCATGCACCGTCGGTGAATCGTTTCGTTGAACTGCTGGCCTCGAAAATCGAGGGCCTGGGCAAGGTTCGTACGTTTCCCGGAGGCCGCTTCGGGCGTCATCTTCGCTGCGAGTTCCAGTTGCCCGGCAAGAGCAAGCGGCGGGACGGCGGCATTTTGGCGCTGGCGCATTCCGATACAGTTTGGCCGCTTGGCACCCTGGCGCAAATGCCCTTTCGGAATAAGCAGGGCCGATTGTGGGGGCCGGGCGTGCTGGACATGAAATCCGGTATTACGTTTTTTATATTTGCCGTGCAGGCACTACGCGAGCTGGACATTGCGGCCGGCCGGAGGGTAATCCTACAGGTAAATTCGGACGAAGAAGTCGGCAGCGAGTCATCGCGGCCGTTGACCGAGGAGGCAGCGCGGTCGAGTGCGGCAGTATTGGTGCTGGAGCCGGGTACAGGCTTGGCCGGCAAAATCAAGACGGCTCGCAAAGGCGTCGGCGATTACACCGTGACCGTGAAGGGGCGCGCTTCTCACGCGGGCGTAGATTTCCAGAACGGCGCGAGCGCCATTGTCGAGTTGGCGCGGCAGATCGAGCGCATCGCCGGGTTTACCTGGCTGGATCGCGGAATTACGGTTAATCCAGGCGTAATTTCGGGCGGCACGCGGACCAATGTAGTTGCGGCAGAGGCGCGCGCCGAGGTCGATATTCGTATAGCTCGATTAAGAGACGCACCAGCGCTGGATAAAAAATTCCACAGCTTACGGCCGTTCGACAAGCGCTGCATCATTGACGTGGAGGGCGGGTTGAGCCGTCCGCCGATGGAGCGGAGTCCGGGTATTCGAAAGCTTTTTGGATTGGCGCGCGGGTGGGCCAAGGAATTAGGCGTTGAACTTGAAGAGTCGTCGACCGGCGGAGGATCGGATGGTAACTTCACCGCGGCGCTCGGCATTCCCACGCTGGACGGCTTGGGCGGGGTTGGAGAGGGCGCTCATGCGGTGAATGAGAGCATTCTGATCGATCGGATTGCGGATCGGACGGCGCTGCTGGCGATGTTGCTCGCGCGGCTATGAGCAGGCTTGGAGAATCACCCGGGCGAGTTCTTCCTCTTCGGATGGAAACACGGTCCTGAGATCGAGCAGCAGCCTGTCATCTTCGATCCTCGCTATTACAGGCGGGTCGCTCAAACGGCATCGCCGCTCGACTTCGACGACGTCGGCGCATTGAACGGCAATCAGCCAGGTCGCAAGGGGCTGCTCGGGAGTGGCACCGCCCCCGATCAGCGAACTGCCTTCCAGGACCTCGCTGTGTATGCCGCAGAGCCGCCCAGCGAATGCCTCGGCACGAGTGCGCAATTCGTGAGGTGATTGCGCGATCATCCGTAGCGCAGGGATTTGATCCCAATGTTCCAGCAGCAGATTTCGAAGCGTGGTTTCGAGCGCTTGATAAATCAGCTTATCGAGCCGAAGGGCGCGGAACATCGGATTACGCCGCAAGCGCGCGATCAGCCGCCGGTCGCCCGCGAGTATTCCCGCCTGCGGTCCGCCCAGCAGTTTGTCGCCGCTAAAAGAGACCAGGCTCACGCCCGCGCGCAGGCTGTCGCCGACCAGAGGTTCCTCGATCCCGAAAGCCCGCAGGTCGGCCACGCAACCGCTGCCGAGATCTTCATAGACCGGAATGCCGCGTTCAGCGCCGAGCGCCACCAATTCGTGCAGGTCAGGCCGCGCGGTGAATCCTTCGATGCGAAAGTTGCTCGGATGCACGCGCAACAGCAGGCGCGTTCGATCGTTGATGGCCTCGCGATAATCCTCAATACGGGTGCGATTGGTGGTCCCGATTTCCCGCAGCACCGCGCCCGAGCGTTGCATGATGTCGGGAATGCGAAAGCCATCGCCGATTTCGATCAGCTCACCGCGCGAGACGATTACTTCGAATCCGGCCGCCAGCTCGTTCAGGGCCAGGTAGATCGCGGCGGCGTTGTTGTTCACCGCGATGCCCGGCGCGCCAACCAGCCGCTCCAATAATTCGGCCGTGTGCACGTCACGTTTGCCGCGCGCACCCTGGGTGAGATCGTATTCGAGATTCGAATAGCCAGAGAGCGGCTGAGATTCTCCGAGCGGCGCCCGGCCGAGATTGGTATGCAGGACCACGCCAGTGGCGTTGATTACATGGCGAAGGGATGGCGCTTCGAGCCGGGCAAGATTTTCTTCAACGCGGGCTTCGACCGAGATGGAATTGCGATGTTTGCCGCCACGAATTTCCTCGCGGATTACCTCCAGCACGCGCCGTATTTCGTCCACGATCAGCCGTCGCGGAAAGCGTCCTTCCAGCCGGGTGAGGTTCGCGAGAACATGATCCACGGCCGGCAGATCGCGCAATTGTTCCTGGGCGGTCAAGTCACGATGTTATCTTAGATAGCTGGTCGTGCGCGCGCGACCTCCGGGGGACGTGCTATCTTCCTTCTTTCATGGATCCGATCCGTCTATTGGTGATCTCAAGCCCGACCGCGAGCAATCTGCGTCTTTTGGAAAAGCTGCCCGAGCCTGTGGAGGTTCGCGTTGGCGATGATGTCGAGTTTCTCAAGGCTCACGCGCCCGAGGCGGACGTAATTCTCAATGGCAGTCACCACGGCGAACTGCTGCACGCCGCTCTTCCCTTCGCACGGCAAGTGAAATGGATACACGTTCTTTCCGCCGGCGTCGACAAGATTCTGTTTCCGGAACTGATCGAAAGCCCGGTGCCCGTTACGAACGGTCGTGGCGTTTTCAAGGACTCGCTGGCTGAGTTTTGCATGGCCGCGATACTCTTCTTCGCCAAGGATCAGCGGCGCTTGGTGAGCAGTCAGGAAGCCGGTAAGTGGGAGCAGTTCGACGTCATCCAGATCCGTGGCCAGGTTCTGGGCGTGGTTGGTTACGGAGAGATCGGCCGGGAGACCGGACGTCTGGCGCGCGCGTTGGGAATGAAAGTGGTCGCGGTAAGAAGGAAGGCCGCGCTTTCGACTAGCGATCGGGATCTGGAGCGGGCATATCCGCCGGAAAGGCTGCGCGAGATGCTGGGGGTTTCCGATTATGTGGTGGTATCGACTCCTCTAACTCCGGAAACCCGCGGAATGATCGGAGATGCTGAGTTGCGCGCGATGAAAAGCACGGCGGTGATCATCAATGTTGGCCGCGGACCCGTGATTGTCGAGCCGGCATTAATCGGCATCCTGAGCGAAAGGCGCATTCGCGGAGCGGCGCTGGATGTGTTCGACGTCGAGCCGCTGCCTGAGGGCCATCCATTCTATAAATTGGACAATGTGCTTCTGTCTCCGCACTCGGCCGATCACGTCGCCGGTTGGGCGGATTCGGCGATGAACCAGTTCATCGAAAATTTCGAGCGTTTCCGTAATGGTCAGCCGCTGGAGAATGTGGTGGATAAGAAGGCGGGTTACTGATGATGAAATATTTCCTGTCGCTGATGTTGGCGGCTTCGGGAGCCGTGGCGCAGAATTACCACCCCGCGCCTGAAAACCTGAAGGCGCGTGAATGGTTTCAGGACAGCAAATTCGGATTGTTCATCCATTGGGGCGTGTACAGTGTGCTCGGCAAGGGCGAGTGGGTGATGAACAACGACCAGATTCCAGTAGCCGAATACGAGAAACTGCCGGCGCGCTTCAACCCCACCGATTTCAACGCGACTGAATGGGTCAGCATGGCCAAGGACGCGGGGATGAAGTACATTACCATCACCAGCAAGCACCACGATGGTTTTGGAATGTGGGGCTCCAAGCAGAGCGACTGGAACATCGTCGATCGCACGCCTTATCACCGAGACGTGCTGAAGATGCTCGCGGACGAATGTCACCGGCAAGGAATCAAGCTGTTCTTCTATCACTCGCAGCTCGACTGGCATAATCCGAATTATTTTCCGCTGGGCAGGACCGGTTTAACCGCCGGACGGCCGAGCGGAGGCGACTGGTACAAGTATCTCGATTACATGGATGCCCAACTGCGTGAATTACTCACTGGTTATGGCGAGATCGGGGGCATCTGGTTCGACGGGATGTGGGATAAGCCCGATGCGGATTGGCGACTGGCGAAGACTTACGCGCTGATTCACAGCCTGCAGCCCGCGGCGCTCATCGGCAGCAATCATCATTTGACGCCGTTCGATGGCGAAGATTTCCAGATGTTCGAGCGGGACTTGCCGGGCGGTCGGACGGCGGAGTTCAATGCAAAGTCCGAGATCGGAACGTTGCCGCTGGAGACCTGTGACACGATTAACGGGGCCTGGGGTTACAACAGCGGAGACAAACGGTTCAAGACACCGGGGCAGTTGATTCAGTACCTGGTGAAGGCCGCCGGGAACAATGGGAACTTTCTGTTGAACGTCGGGCCGATGCCCAGCGGGAAGATCCAGACGGAGTTCGTTGAACGCCTGCACGCAGTGGGAGAGTGGTTGCGCAAGAATGGCGATTCGATCTATGGCACGCGGGGCGGGCCGGTAAAGCCAAGGCCGTGGGGAGTAACGACACAGAAGGCCGGCAAGATCTATGTCCACTTACTGGATTGGCCCGACCAGTTACTGGCATTGCCTAAGCTCGCCCATGTCACGAAGGCGAGCCTGCTGATGAATGGGAAGCCGGTGGAAGTACGGCAGGTGGACGATGGAACGATCCTGCGTCTTCCCGAAGGGCGCGATCCGATCGATACGATCGTTGTCTTGGCCGCGGATGAGCGTTGACAGAAATTTAGCGTCGGGAGATGGCGTGGGCTAGAATCAGGGGAGCGATGCTGACCCGCGTCTACATAGACAACTATCAATGTTTCGTCAATTTCACCTTTAAGCCCAAGGCGAGGCAGCTCATTCTCGGAACCAACGGGACCGGAAAATCCGCTTTTCTTAGCGTGCTTCGAAGTCTACGAGACTTTGCTGTTGTTGGGTACAAGGCAGACCAAGTCTTTAACATTGAAACACGAACGCGGTGGCAGACCTTGCCACAACAATCCTTTGAGCTGGAGGTGAAAGGCAACGGGGGGACCTACATATACACGCTCTGGGTGGAAATTCAAGAAGACAGATCCAAATCGCGAGTGATTAAAGAGTCTCTTGACTTTGGTGAGAGGCCGCTACTCTTGTTTCAGAAAGATCAAGTTCATCTCTATGACGACAAACACGTTAAGAAGGCCACGTATCCTTTCGACTCGGACCGGTCGGCAATGGCCGTTCTGGGTCAAAGAAAAACGAGTTCCAAGCTCGAATGGTTTAAGCAATGGCTCAATAAGCTGTACTGTATAAAACTCGATCCGTCGCGCATGGGCGCCGAAGCTAAAGGACAAGATGACTACCCAGAGGACGATTTGGAGAACTTTGCGGCTTGGTATGAAAGCATCATCCATGAACAGACAGGTTCATTCAACCTCCAACGATCTCTGCGAGAGATCTTCGACGGATTCGATTCTTTGGTTCTACCAAGAGCGGGGCGGACACACGTCTTGCGCGCTGTGTTCTCGGCGGAACGGGGCAAAGAGGACGGCTCAAAGAGACGCAGAATCGAATTCGATTTCGATGAACTTTCTGATGGTCAAAAGGCTTTGATTGCTCTTTACACCATTCTCTATTGCGTGATTGAGCCCGGTACTACGATTTGCCTTGACGAGCCGGAAAATTTTCTCGCTCTCGCTGAAATACAACCTTGGCTCCTGGAACTCAGCGATCAGCTTGAAGAAACGGGGGCTCAGGCGATTCTGATCTCTCACCATCCCGAGCTTATCAATCTGCTTGCGCCCGATTGCGGAGTTGTGTTTTCGCGTAGCGGGTTAGGACCAGTCCGGGTCGAACCTTACCGTCCGGACAAAATCGGCAAACTTCGGCCCTCAGAACAGATCGCTCGCGGTTGGGAACGTGGCTAAACGTATTGCCGAAATTGTCATTCTCTGCGAAGACCTGAGTCAAGGCAATTTCGCGGCTTTTTATCTCAAACGGCGTCGTGGCTATCGGAAGATGAGAATACAGAACTCGCCAAGTAGTGGAGGGTCGGGCGAGCAGTACGTTCGCGAGCACTATCCAGACGAGGTGAAGTCCTACAGGAACAGTTCGACACGTCGCACGGCAGCGTTGGTCGTGGCGGTTGACGCAGACACAAAAGCTATCGCGTACCGCGAAAAACAGCTTGAGAAAGAACTTCAGAGAGTCGGACAGACGAAACGCAAGAAGTCTGAAAAGATAGCGCACCTTATTCCCAAGCGGAACATCGAAACCTGGATTCTGTGTTTGAACGGTGACAGAGTCAACGAAACGACTGACTACAAAAGCACAAAGGATATTGATCGGAAGATCAAGCAGGCCGCTGAGACCTTCTTTGATTGGAGCCGCGACGGCTACCCCGTACCAGCTCTTTGTGTCACATCACTCCAGAAGGGATTGAAAGAAATTCGACGCGTGGACTGATAGCAAATGAATACGGACATTACTCTCGCCGATATTCGAGCGGCGGCCGAACGCATCCGCAGAATCGCCCACCGCACGCCGGTCTTTACTTCGCGTACGTTCGACGCTCTCGCGGGCGCGCAGGTTTACTTCAAGTGCGAAAACTTCCAGCGCGGCGGCGCGTTCAAGATCCGGGGCGCGTCGAATTTCATTTACTCGATTCCCAAGGATGAGTTGAGCCGCGGAGTGGTTGCGTATTCGTCGGGAAATCACGCGCAGGCGGTGGCAATTGCGGCTGCATCGGTGGGAATCAAAGCCACGATAGTGATGCCCGATGATGCGCCGAAATCGAAGCTCGAAGCCACGCGCGGGTATGGCGCGCAGGTGGTGAAGTACGATCGTCTGACTGAAAACCGGGAGGCCATTGGCAAGCGCATCTCGGAAGAAAGCGGCGCGACGCTCGTTCCTCCCTACGACCATCCCTGGATCATCGCCGGACAAGGCACGGCGGCCCTGGAGTTACTCGAAGAGATACCGGATCTCGAGGCGTTGGTGGTATGCATCGGGGGCGGGGGTCTGACATCTGGATGCTCGATCGCGGCCAAGGCGCTGCAGCCCAAGATTCGCATCTTCGGAGTGGAACCAGAGGAAGGCAACGACACCTATCTTTCGTTCCGCTCCGGTTCGCGCGTCGAAATTCCAATGCCTCAGACCATCGCCGACGGCCTGCGCGCGCAAAAGCCGGGGGCGATCACCTTTCCGATTATCCAGAAGAACGTCGAAGATATCTTGCTCGTGGACGATTCAGAGATTCGAGCGACGATGAAGTTTCTGCTGACGCGCATGAAGATGGTGGTCGAGCCCAGCGGTGCAGTCCCCGCAGCCGCACTGCTTCGCCATAAGCTCCCGAAGGGACCGCGGAAAATCGGCGCAATCGTTTCAGGCGGGAACGTGGACCTGGAGCTGCTCCAAACTCTCGGGGATTGAATCGGCGCTGGTAACAAACGCCCAGTATTCCACCTGCACTTTGGTCTTGGCCGGAAGCCAGCGATAACCCGGCGCGCCGAACATGGACTGGCGGTCGATCATAGCGCGGCGGCTTTCGGGAACCGGCGAAACTCCGAACTCCATGCCTCGCGTGAGCGTGCGGCGATTCCAAGGTGGAAACTCGCGGCTGTGATTTTCCTCCCAGATGCCGAGCCACGGAAAATCGGCCCGCTTCCAGACGTAGCCGAACAGCACTTTGGTCCGCGGCGAGAAGGCGAAAAAGAAAGCTTGGTCGCGCTGGGGATCGAGCAGCACGCTATCGAAGCCTCCGGAAGCAGGCGCGTTCGTAAACACGCGCATGTCTTCGGCACCTCCGGCTACGCTCGGTTTCAACGGCCACGCGAAATCATGATCGGCGCCGAGCGAGCGGACTTTCGTGCCAGGCGCTCGAAACTGCGTGACGCCTTTTTCGAGGAACGGTGGGCCCAGCGTCACGTGCTGGGTCCAGGCAATCGGCCGATCGAGCATCGCCACGTTTTCCACGGTTTCGGTAATAAGCGCGCGAGCCCCCTCCAGCCGGATGCGGCGCTCGAATTTGAGCTGAGCGGCCGGCAGGAAACACGCTGCGGTCAGCTCGCGATCGCTAATTGAAATCTGGTACGGCAGAATCGACGCCTCGCCATGCACAGTCATTCCAGCGGCGGCTTCTTCAGGCGACGGCGAGCCGAACAGATCGAGGCACAGATTGTGGCCCATGATCCCCGACAACAGCTTGCTCTCGGCGTCCGCGCCATACTCGGGATTCTTTTCGCCGCTCCATGTCGAGGGCTCAATCGACGGCCAAGGAGGAATCCAAAGCGGATTCACGCCGCTCGGCTTATGCAAAATCTCCGCGATATGGCCGCCTTCGATCGTTACAGTCAACCGAACGCCATCGTTTTCGATCTGAGCAGCGCGGCGATTATGGAACGAGACCCAGCTCACCTAAGCCGAAACCTTCTTCTTGGCGGCGACCGATTTGCTGTAGCTGGATTGTGCGGCGGCGATATTCGCGGCCATTTGCTGGGGCGTCACGTTCCTCCCTAAGGTCTCGATTTCCTTGAAGAAGACGCGCCGTTCCTGGTCCATGCACAGGTTGGACAACATGACCGCGGTGGAGTCGCGCAACCCGACTTCGAGATCGGCCTTAGGACGACCGCCAGTATGGCAGTCGTTGAAAAAGCTCTCTAGCTCGGTCTCCACGGGATTGGTGTCTTCGTCGCTCACCATCACGCCCTTGGAATAGAGCCAGCGCTGGGCGAACTTCATTTCGCGCTTGAGGAACGAATCATTGCCGTCGATCTTGAGCTGATCGGTCGCCATTACGATCGGCAATCCTCTCTGGCTGGCGCCCAGCGCGTAGCTGGCTCCGGCGGCGGTGGAAGGCGCTTTGCCGTCGGCTTTCTGAACCGTGACTTTGGATGGATCGCGGAACCACATGGCGGTAGGCATGGTCGATTCGCCATCGCCCACCGTAATCTCGATGGCGCCGCCGGTGCCCATGATCAACTCACCGAATTCCGGCCGGGTGCTTTCGAGGAACGGCATGTGCACATTCGTCGAAATGGCGCTGTAGATCACCTTGCGGCCGTTCGGATATTTGTAAATGAGCTGGATATTATCGAAGACGTCGCGCCCGTCTTTCCAGGTGTCCAAACCTCCCACGCCGACCACGAAGTCGGGCGAGCCGCCAAAGATCCAATCGGCGATATCGAGCTGATGCGAGGCCAACTCGGCCGCCAAGCCGCCCGAATATTCGCGATAGAGCCGCCAGTTGAAGCCGTTCATCATCCAGCCGGGATTGCGATGCCACATGGCCTCGATATGCGTCACGTCGCCGAGCACGCCTTTGTCCACCAGCTCCTTAGCGAGTTGATAAAACTTGCTGTAACGGCGCTGCAGTCCGACCTGCAGAACCTGCTTGGGGAACTGCGGGACTAGGGCGCGGAGGGCGTGCAGCTCCTCGGGCTTGAAAACCAGGCTCTTTTCGCAGAAGACGTGTTTACCGGCCTGTAGCGCGTCTTTGGTGACTTCAAAGTGCTCGAAGAGCGGCACCGTGATCAACACCGCTTCGACATTTTTGTCCGAGAGCAGTTCGCGATAGTCCTTGTACTTCGCCGGACTGGTCCCGGTGATGGCGGCGGCCTGATCGAGCCGCTCGGCATCCAAATCGCAGACCGCGGCGCAATGTCCGTTGTCGACCTTGGTGAGATGCTTCAGGAGATATGACCCTCGTCCACCGGCGCCGATCATGCCGTACTTCATCTGATCGGAGGCGGCGTGGACTTTAAGGATTGCGGGCGCGCCTTCCAGATCTCCGACAGCCGCAGCCGCAGTCACAATACCTGCCGCTTTCATGACGTCGCGACGAGTAGGATCCGAGTTCTCCGGCATGCCTCTCCTAGAGACCTAAAGTCTATCAAAACTATTCCGGGAACTGGCTCAATTAGCGCTATAGCGTGCCACGACATGCGGCTTTTCACACAAGCCAGTGCCGACGGCAAATGCAACCCTTTCGTATTCAAATGGTTACAGCGGCGGCGAACACTGGCGCAGTTATTGCGGTTACATCGTGGAAGGAGAATGACATGAAACGTACGACTGTGTTGTTCTTCGCGCTTGGCGCCATCTTGTTTTTGGCACTTGCCCAATTGATGGCGAACTCAATTTTTCCCATGACCCCGCTTCCGATGACATCGGCTGCGTCGGGCGAAGAAATGTATAACGTCTATTGTTCGTCCTGCCATGGGTGGGAGGCTAAGGGTGTCTCCGCGCCGGCTTTGACGACCTTAGCGAAACGAAACAACGGCAAATTTCCAGCGCTTATGGTTCAAGAAACGATTCGTGGCGAGTCCCGTGTAGACGGGCACGGTCCGAAAGATATGCCGGTCTGGGGCGTCGTATTTCGCTACGTCGGCAGCGGGAGCCGGCTTGAAGTGGATGTCCGGATCAACAATCTGACCGAGTACCTCAGGACGCTGCAGGAGAAGTAAAGCGCTACTCGCCGCTCTCCTCCAGGAAACAGCTTTCGAATGCGCGGTCGAGCAATTCGTCCGTCAAGCGGTAGGGCAGTTTCTCGAACTGGATCAGGTCGACCGCGTGTGACAGTACGTCGCGGGGCTGGCAGCGTCGAAAGGGCTTACCGGTGCAGCGGTAATGCTTTTCGATAAAGCGGTCGATGCTGCTCTCTTCAAAAGGCAGCTCCTTGGACGCGCAGAAGCCCCGAAAAATGTTGCTGAACTCGCCCTGGTCCGGACTCCGCATGAGCATCTTGTACTGAATGCGGCGCAGGAACGCCTCGTCGCCTAATTGGTCGGGCTTGAGGTTGGTGGAGAAAATCAGGAATGCTTCAAAGGGAACGGTCACCTTCCCGCCGCTGAAGAACTTTAAGTAGTCCACGCGCCGCTCCATGGGAACGATCCAACGATTGAGCACCTCGGCCGGGCTGCACAGTTGGCGTCCGAAGTCATCGATCAGATAAATGCCATTGTTGGCCTTCAACTGGTAGGGTGCGTCGTAGACCTTCGAGGTAGCGTTATAGTTCAGATCCAGCATTGGAAGCGTCAATTCGCCACCGGTCACGATGAACGGACGCCGGCACTTGATCCAGCGTCGATCGTAGTGATGCTGCTTCACTGCCAAGACCGATTGCTCTTGTTCGTCCTGCACGGGCTGATGGTAGACCGGGTCGAATACCTGGATAATGGAGCCCTGCGATTCGATGGCATGCGGGATGTAGACACAAGAATCGTCCACATTTCCCAGCGCCTCGGCCAGGAATGTTTTCCCATTGCCGGGTTGGCCATAGATCAGAAACGAATTGCCGGAGCTTACCGCCGGCCCGATCTGGGCGAGGATGCGCGGCGTCACTACCATCTTTCGATAGGCTTTCGCTAGCGCCTCTTTGGTAAGCCAGCCGTCGGCGCGCCGTTGCCTGCGAACAATATAGGTGTACTGATAAAGCGGAACTGGGGCTTGGCCGCTATATTGGTTCGATTCCATGCACTCCCGTGCGTAGGTGCGTCCGGTTTCAGTGAGAGCGAACAAAGAAGTGCTGGCGCCCATGCCGAGGGATGTTTTCGTTTGTATGAAATGCTGGCGTTTCAGAAACTCGATCAGCTCTTCAATCAGGCTGAATTTCAAACCTAGCGCCTCGGACAGATCGCGGCCCAGCAGGTCTCCCCGTGAATACAGCAGCTTCATCACGAGCTGCTCGATCACGGAACGTGCCAATCCGGTTTCTTCGAGCGTTTCCGGTAGGGGTGGAACTAGGCTTTCATCTTCAGCCTGGATTCCCATTTCCAGGATTGGTGCGGTTGCCATTGGTTGAAAATTGATTTTGCAGTGGGATGCCCGGTACTGCAATAGGACCTTGGTCCTTATTTCCCTAGGTTGAAATCCCAACCGGAGGCCATTACCCCTACCAACTGTCAGCGAGATACCACTTCGCTCTCTCTCCGCTGATGGCCGAGCCGGTCGAGGTGACGTTCCCGAACCGAAAGATCAAAGCACGGCGTGGTCTTCTTCACTCACTACCACGCGGCGCCCTTCGATGCGCCATTGCTTCGAAAGAATAATCCGGATCGCCTCGCTGTAGATGTGGTGCTCCTGCTTGAGAATGCGCGCCGCGAGGGCTTCTTCGGTGTCATCATCCAGCACGGGGACGGCAGCCTGGAGAACAATCGGGCCGGCGTCGAGCTGCTCGTCCACGAAATGCACCGTGCATCCGCTGATCTTGACGCCGTGCTGGAGCGCTTGCTTTTGTGCGTCAAGGCCAGGAAAAGCGGGCAGCAGCGAGGGATGAATGTTGAGAATCCGCAGCGGGAAAGCCCGGCAAAACTCCGCGCTGAGCAAGCGCATGAAGCCCGCCAGGCAAATCAACTCGACGTTGCGCGCCCGTAGTTCTTCGACGATGCGACGGTCGTAAGCCTCTCTGGGAACGCCCTTGGACGGGATGCAAAGCGCCGGCAAGGCTCTCTGGCGAGCGATTTCCAGGCCGCGCGCGTCTTCCCGGTTAGAGATTACCGCAGCGATTTCGGCCTGCAGGCGCCCCGAAGCGATATTATCGGCAATCGCTTCGAAATTCGAGCCACGTCCGGAAAGCAGGATGCCCAGCCGATTCAACGGCGCGCTCCGGCATCGCCGACGTAAGCCACGCGTTCGGCGCCTCCCTTAACGGCCTCCACCACTTCTCCAATTTCCGAACATGGCTCGCCCAGCAAGGCCAGCGTCGCGCGCGTTTTTGAAACGTTCCGCTTGGCCACCACCAGGATCATTCCGATTCCCAAGTTGAATGTCCGCCGATAATCCGCCGGATCGATGTTGCCGATCTGGCGCAGCCGCTCGAACATAGGCGGGATGGTCCAGGCCGAAACATCGATCCGCGCAGCCAGCCCCTGGGGAAGAATCCGCGGCAGATTGCCGGTGATCCCGCCGCCGGTGATGTGCGCGGCGCCCTTCAATATTTTGGCGTCGATCAGCGCCCGAATCGGCTTCAAATAAGTGCGGTGCACCTTCAGAAGTTCGTCGGCAAGGGAAGCATCCATGCGATACCCGGCTACTTCGAAAAGCAGCTTGCGAGCGAGCGCGTAGCCGTTGGTGTGCAAGCCGTTCGAAGCCAGGCCGAGCACGATGTCACCCGCGCGGATCGTTTTGCCGGTCAACATTTCGTTCCGCTCCACGGCGCCGACGATGAACCCGGCCAAGTCGTATTCCTCAGGCTGATAGAGACCGGGCATCTCAGCCGTTTCTCCACCGATCAGCGCGCAATTGTTATTTCGGCAGCCGCGAGCCACGCCTTCGATCACCTGTGCGGCCAAGCCGGCATCCAGCTTGCCGGTCGCGAAATAATCCAGAAAAAATAGCGGTAGCGCTCCTTGCACGGCGATATCATTAACGCAGTGATTCACTAGATCCTCGCCGACAGTGGTGTGGCGGCCGGTCTGGAATGCGATCTTTAGCTTGGTGCCCACACCATCGGCGGAACTGATCAGTACTGGATTCTTCCAACCGGCCAGCAGATAGCCGGCGCCAAAGGAGCCAATATCGGTAAGAACATCGCGAGTGAACGTACCGCGCGCCTGCTGTCGAATCAAGGCCACGGCACGATCGCCCTCGTCGATATCGACGCCCGCGTCCTTGTAACCAACTCTTTTCTTCAACGCCATTTCATTCACCATTCCAGCGGAAACTCTATAATAAGCGATTGGCTATGAAGCGACTTTCCGGACTGCTGTTGCTGGGTTGCGCGTTGTACGCCGCGGCGCCCTCAAGCATCGCCCGGCTCATCGACGCTCTGAGCACGTTTCGTTATCCAGGATGCCGCGTCCGGCTATGCGTGTGAGCAAGCGCTAAATTGGGAGCTAATCGATGAAGCCGCGCCAGGTCTTGCCCCGGCCGTCGCGAAGCACGATGCCGAAGCTGTCCGAAACACCTGTGATCGTGCGGCCATTGGGATCGCGGAAGGTGTAGCGAACCTGGTCATCGGAAACTTTTTCGGCAGTGCCGCTCCATACGTTGCCGAACTCATCGCGCAAGCGGAGATGATCGCCATGGCCGAATCCATACAGGCGCGTCGAGGTGGACTCTTCTTCAAAATTGAAGAAGCCCCCCGGGACCTTGCTATGAACCCGTTTGCGCTTGAAGATGCCCTTCTGGATCATCAAGTCCATTATCAGGGCTTAGCTGTCTTTTTGGGATAGACTGATTTACTTAGTACTCTGACAGGCACTTACCTACCCAACTTCACTCCGTCAGGCTACCACGGGCTTAACCACCGCCACGCCCAGCCTTCGCATCTTGTCCGTCAACGCGCGATAAACGACCTCATTTGGATAGCAACCGGTAATGGCGCCGCCCGACCCCGCGAAATTCGCCGTAACTCCCGCGCTGCGCGCCGCTTCAATCATCTCCAGATTTCCGCGGCTGATCGTGTACAGCTTGGCGCGCAAATCGAAATTGGCGTCAATCAAGCGGTTCAAAGTCTCGTAATCGCGTTCCAGCAGAGCCTTCCGGCCCTGTTCGGCGTAGCCCGCCCATGTTTGCATCGCGCCCACGACGTCCGGATCACCCTGGCGCCACCGCTCTCGAACGTTATTGTGGAAGACCTCCGTTCCCTCACTGAGGCTGGTGCGATAAGCCATGTAAACGCTCGGCAGCAAACCCGGATCTAATCGTTCGTAATTTCCATAGCCCTGCCGGTCGATCAGGTCCTTGGAAAAATCCATGTAGACCAGACCCTCATAAACCTGGATCACGCGGTCTTGCAGTCCAGCCGGAACTCCGAGTTCCTTGGTTTCCGTCTCTAAAACCAGATTGGCCTGCACAGGCGGCGGGATCTCAATGTGGAAATATTGACAAAGCGCGCGAAGGGCCGCTGTAATAATTGAACTGGATCCACCCATCCCGAGGCGCAGCGGAATGGTGGATTCGTACTCGATGGTGAAGTTTCGGTTTTCTAACTCCAGGCCTTTCTCGCGGCAATAGTCCATGAAGCGCACGATAAGGGCTTGAATGATCCGAATTCCGCCGTAGTAGCCGCGCCAGCGCGTCGCCTGGTAAAGGTCATCCAAGCTTTCAAAGACTGGCATATCCGCTTTAGAGGCACGAATCTCCAGTCGCGCGCTCGGATACAGCAACACTCGCGCGCGGAAGTTTCTGACTAAGAACGAAATCGTCTTGCCGTAGTAGCCGTCGGAAGGATTGCCCAGCAGGCCCGCGCGAGCGTAAGCGTAAGTCTCGATCGTCACCTTGTCAGTGTAATACTTGTTCAGTGTAATACCGGTTTAATGTAATACTGGTTCGTCGCCGCGGCATTGGGTGCGCCTCGGCCTGGTGAAGCCATCTGATGAGAGTCGTATTACAACGCGTGAAGGAAGCGCGCGTCGACGTAGCCGGCGCCACCGTGGGCTCCATCTCAACCGGTCTGCTGATACTCATCGGCGTCACCACAACCGATACTCGACAAGATGCCGACTATCTGGCCGACAAGATCATTTACCTACGCATTTTCGGGGACGACGACCGCCGCATGAATAGGAGTATCCTGGAAGTAGGAGGCAGTTTGTTAGTCGTCTCTCAATTTACGTTGTATGGAGACTGTAAGAAGGGACGCAGGCCGAGTTTTGATCAGGCAGCGCCACCCGAACAGGCTCGCGAACTCTACGAATATTTTGTCGAAAGGTTAAGTTCCAGAAACATTATTGTCCAAACCGGCGTCTTTCAAGCCGAGATGCAAATCCACCTGGTAAATGATGGACCGGTGACTTTTGTTCTCGATTCGCCGGACGGGCTAATATCACCTGGATCGCCGCCACTAATAGATCATCGAAACAGGAGCCGGAATGCTTAGCACAAACTCAATCCGTAATCACGCCCTTCTAACCGCAGCCCTGGAGGGTTTGGAACTACAAAAAAAGCGCCTTGATGAGCAAATACAAGAGGTGCGATCATTATTAGGAAAAGGTCGGCGAGGGCGTCCGCCAGGCTCCAACCATCGGCGGGGGGCTGGCCGGCTCAGCGCGGCTGCACGCCGTCGCATCGCTGCCGCTCAAAAACGGCGCTGGGCTGAGTATCGTAAGTCGGCAGCGTCCAAAGCTGGATAGATCCAGTTGAAACGTTGAACGATTTCATCCACCGGTCCGTCCGCCACTAACTTACCTTTCTCGAAGAATACGGCACGGGTTGCCAGCGCGGCGGCGAAGCGAGTGTGATGAGTAACGATCAGCTTAGCCTGCGGAAGACTTGCAAGTAAGTCAAGTAAGTTGCGTTGCGCGGGTGGATCTAAGAATGTCGTCGGTTCGTCCAGCACCAGGATCTCCGGCTGCATCGCCAGCACGCCTGCCAAAGCCACTCTGCGTTTCTCCCCGGCGCTCAGATGATAGGGCGCTTTCCCGAGAACATGCTGCATGCCGGCTTGCTCCAGGGCCGTCTTGGCTGTTCCGATGGCCTCGTCGGGCGGCAGTCCTTGATTGAGCGGGCCAAATGCCACGTCCTCCAGCACCGTGGGCATGAACAGCTGCTCGTCGGAATCTTGAAACACCATGCCGACTTTGGAGCGAACCCGCGCCAGCGTGTCTTTATTAACCTGCATGCCGCAAACGGTAACGCTCCCTTGCCCCCGCAATATTCCATTCAAATGCAGCACGAAGGTAGTTTTTCCAGAACCGTTAGCCCCGAATACCACCACCGTTTCGCCGGCATTGAGCGTGAAATTCACGCCGTCCAGGGCCTTGGTTCCGTCCTCATATTGGTAAAAAAGATCGCGGACTTCGATCAAGGGCGTCATTGAATGCGCACCACGATCAGGAAGGCGGAGATTACCACGGTGAACAATCCATCCGCCATTCCGAATTGAAGACGGCGGAGCAGCGCGAATTTCCCGGAGAATGCGCGCGCCATCATTGCGCGGTGAATGCCCTCGGCGCGGTAATAGGAGCGTGCAAACAAAACCGCCAGCGCCCCGGCCCCCGCTCGAAAGCCCAATCGCCACCGGCTTTCTGTTCCTTGACGGCAAGCCCCTGCCAATCGCAGGTGCTGCGCCTGTTCTGAAACCACAAACAGGTAGCGATAGAGAAACTGAGCTACCAGCACCAACAGACGCGGTACTCCCAGAGCTTCCAACCCGCTTAGCAACAACGGTAGAGGGGTGGTGCCGACGATCAGCAAAACTGCGACGGTCGAAAGATAACTCTTTTCCACCAGGCCCATCGCTCGCAGCCGGTCGCCGGCCAGCCAGCTGATTAGTCCGAAAGTCAGTGAAAACGGCAATACCGCCATGGCGCGCAGCAGAAGACTTCCTGGCGGCAGGCCCGCGATCAGAATTCCCGCCACCAGCACCAGCGCGTCGATGGCCAGAGCTGGGAACGCGTCCGGCGCCGTCGTCGCCAGGACGATCAGGAATACCAACAGCGCCAGTATCTTCGCGCGCGGATCACGAGAGTGAAGCGGGCTGGAGCCTTGGCTCCATCGATCCATCAGGACGTGATGCATCAAGCGCTCCTGCGCCGGCCGATCATTCTTGCGAACGCCACGCACGCCGCGTAAACCACCAGCAAGCCGGTCAGGCCCGCCGTCGCCCTGCGCAACCAGGCGGAATCGAAGTGACCGGCGGCGTAATCGGCGAAGGGCGCATGAAAACTAGTCCTGGCAGCCAGCCCGAGCTGCAGGCCCAGCCGCTCGATCCCGTCCGGCGCCGACGAGGCCCATAAGAAACCGACTAATCCCAGCGCCAGCGCAACTCCGCTTAACACCACCAGCACGCGCCTGTTCGACACCTCCGGCTTGGGCTTTTGCACCAAACCGGGGTTCAGCTTTTGGATAGCTTGCATCACGGAAATCGTTATCGCGCCCTCGATCAGCGCGCTCATCGCAAACAAAGCCATCGACACCAGGATCAATGGCCGGGGCATGGCGACGCCGGAAACCAGCAATTCGCCCAGCGCCAGCGAACCGCTGACCATTACGGACAGAAACGCGCCAATGAAAATGGCCGGCTTCGGACGCCGCTCCGCCCACATCCAAAATGGCAGATACCCGGCCAGCACTCCGGCCACTGCCATGTTAAAGACGTTCGCTCCCAGCGCCAGCACTCCACCGTCCTGAAAGACGAAAGCCTGAATGGCGATGATGGCGGTCATCACGATCGTAGCCGGCGCCGCACCCAGCGTGAAGGCCAGCAATGCGCCGCCAACCAGATGCCCGCTGGTCCCGATTCCGACCGGAAAATTGATCATCTGGGCCGCGAATACGAAGGCGCCCATCACGCCCAGCAGCGGAATGCTGGTGTCTTCCAATTCCCGCCCGGCTCTCTTCACCATGAGCCCCACTGCGGGGATGGCTACGGCATCGAGGGCGGCCCACACCGGCGTGGACAGGAAATTGTCCGGGATATGCATTCGGCTGACGCTTCAAAGTAGCACGATTTTTAAAAGCGTGTGACGCCGCCAATCCTCGTTCCCGCCTTGTTACCCTGTCTATACAAATGAGCGAATTGAGCCGCATTGGCGTAGCCATCGATTCCAAACTACTCAAGAAATTCGATCACCTGATCGGAATCCGCGGATATACTAACCGCTCCGAAGCATTCCGCGACCTGATCCGCGATATGCTCGTTCAACAAACCTGGGAGCGCCCCGACAGCAACGTAGTCGGAACGGTCACCCTGGTGTACGACCATCACGTCCGGCTTCTCAACGAAAAACTAACCGATCTGCAGCACTCGCACTTCCATCACATTCTCTCTACGCTGCACATTCACCTGGACCACGACAATTGCCTGGAGGTGCTGGTGGTCAAGGGACGCGTGAGCATCGTCAAGAAAATTGCGGATGCCTTGATCAGCACCAAGGGCGTCAAGCATGGGCGGCTCACCATCACATCCACGGGCGCCGAATTGTGATTGTAGGCATCGGAATCGACCTGGCCGAGGTCGGCCGCATTCGAGCCGCGATCGAACGCCACGGTGCTCGCTTTACGGGCCGCATTTATACTACCGCCGAGATTGCTTACGTCGAGCGGAAAGCGAACCGCTATGAACGTTATACCGCCCGATTCGCCGCCAAGGAAGCCGGCATGAAGGCCATTGGCACCGGCTGGAAACGCGGAGTTCGCTGGCAGGACTTCGAGGTCTCCAATCTTCCGTCCGGACGCCCTACGCTGCAGTTCCATGGTGTCGCAGCGAAAATCGCCGACGGCCTCGGTGTCCGCAATATCGCACTCTCCCTGACTCACACCGCCGAGCAGGGGCTGGCTATCGTGATTTTGGAAGCATAGAAACGAAACCAATAGTAACGAAACCAGCGGCTGGGTTGGCCGTCCAATAATAGTATGCATCGCCTGATTCTAATTCTGCTTGCATCTTCTCTCACGACCGCTTTCGCCGCGGAGCACATTTTTTCGTTTGGCATCAAAGGCGGCGCGCCGCTAACCGATGCCTTCACCGACGAAACCACTATGGGCGTCGATTTGATCACTCACACTTTTTCCGACACTAAGAACTACGTTATCGGCCCAATGATCGAGCTGTCGCTGCCGTTCGGATTCGCGGTCGAAGCAGACGCCTTGTACCGGCCGCTAAATCTTATAACCGACATCACAGCGGTCCCGCAGCCACTGGCGCGTTATTCCACGAACATCAATTCCTGGGAATTTCCCATTCTCGGGAAATATCACTTCCTGCACACGCCAGTTGTCAAACCGTATGTCGAGGCGGGCCCTACTTTCCGCCACATCGGCTTTCAAGGCTCGTACTTGTCAAACTCCGGTTTCGCTCTTGGCGGCGGCGTAGACTTGAAACTTTGGCTGGTGAGGATCAGTCCCGAACTTCGATATTCCCGCTGGGGCGGCGACGCAGCCACCACATTCACCGTACCGGCGTCGCAGCTTAACCAAGCCGAGATTCTGATCGGAATATCGTTCTAGCTCGATCCCAGGTATAAGAACCTCGCGATGAAAAGGATCGTGAGCAGATAGACCAGCCAGTTCACGCTGCGAAATTCGCCGCGCGCGATCTTCAAAACCGTGTAAGCTACGAACCCGAAGGCCAGCCCATTGGCGATGCTGAAAGTAAGTGGAATAGTGACGATCGTCAGGAAAGCCGGCACTGAAATCACCGGGTTCGACCATGGGATCTCGGCTGCGTGCGCGATCATCAACGAGCCGACCACAATCAGCGCCGGCGCCGTCGCCGCGGCCGGAATCGCCCCCACTGCCGGAGCGATGAACATGGCGATCAAAAAGAGAATCCCGGTCGTGATCGCCGTCACGCCCGATCGCCCGCCCGCCGCTACCCCCGCGGCGCTTTCGATGTAGCTCGTCACGGTAGAGGTTCCCGCCAGCGAGCCGGCAATCGTCGCTGCGGCGTCGGAGAAGAGAATCCGGTTGATGCGCGGAATCCGATTCGCTTTGTCGAATAACCGCGCCTGCTTCCCGACAGCGACCAACGTACCGATGTTGTCGAAAAGATCCACGAACAGAAAGACGAAGACGATCTCCAACAAGCCGTAACTCAGCGCGCCCCGGATATTCAAGTGAAAGGCAGTGGCCGTGATGTCGTGGAACGAATACGTCTGCGGTTGCCAGCGCACCAGGCCGAATACAACGCCTAAAGCTGTGGTTCCTAAGATTCCAATCAGAATCGCGCCCCGAATCTTCCAGGCCATCAGAGACGCGATCAGCAGCAATCCGAAAATCGCCAGCAGAGTGTCCGGATTTCGCAGGTTGCCCAGCGTGACCAGCGTCTCCTTATTGGCCACGATGATTCCCGAATTGTGAAGCCCGATGAATGCGATGAACAGACCGATGCCAACCGCGACGGCAGAGTACAGCTCAAATGGAATCGCCGACACGATCATCTGCCGCACCCCCACCGCCGTCAAGATCAGAAACGCCACTCCCGACAAAAACACAGCGCCCAGCGCCGTCTCCCAAGGCACACCCAAGCCCTTTACCACCGAGTAAGTAAAATACGCGTTGAGACCCATGCCCGGCGCCAGTGCGATCGGATAGCGCGCTAGAAAACCCATCAGCAAGCTGCCGAAGGCCGCGCAGAGACAGGTTGCGGCCACCACCGCGGTCAACGGCATCCCGGTCTCATGCAGAATTGCCGGATTCACGAAGATGATGTAGGCCATGGTGACGAAGGTCGTCGATCCGGCCAGGATTTCGGTGCGCCAGTTGGTCCCGAGTTCTTGAAATTGGAAGTACCGCTCGATACGGGATTCGCGCATCGTCCCATCATCGTCTTGACTCAGCATTCGACGCAACACGATACACTGGTTTTAAAGAGGATCATATTTGTGTTAGTCGTTATGCGCGCGCACGCCAGCCACGCCGAAATCGCGGGCGTTTGCGAAAAAATTCAAAGCCTCGGCTTTCGGCCCCACGTTATGCCGGGCGCCGAACGTACAGCCATTGGCATCACCGGCAATCACGGTCCGGTGCCGTCGGCTGAGTTCGAAAGCCTGGCCGGCGTGGCGGAAGCGATTCCCGTTTCGAAGCCCTATAAGCTGGTGAGCCGCGAGGTGAAGCCGGACAACACCATCGTTGAGATCCGGGGGACACTTGTCGGCGGACCCGAGCTGGCGCTCTGCGCCGGGCCATGCTCGGTGGAAAGCCGCGAACAGATTTTGGCTTCGGCGCGCGCTGTCAAATCCGCCGGGGGCCAGTTACTGCGCGGCGGAGCTTATAAACCCCGCACCTCGCCGTATGCATTTCAGGGCCTCGGCGAAGAGGGCCTCCGTTACCTCGCCGAAGCCCGCGACGAAACCGGACTTGGCATTGTCACCGAAGCGATCGACGTCGAAACGTTCGACCTGGTGGAAGAATTCGCCGACTGCATCCAGATCGGCGCCCGCAACATGCAGAACTTTTCGCTGCTGCGGCGTGCCGGCCGCGCGCGTAAGCCAGTGTTGTTGAAGCGCGGCATGGCGTCCACGCTCGAAGAGTTTCTCATGGCCGCCGAGTACATTCTCTCGGAAGGCAATTACCAGGTAATCCTGTGCGAGCGCGGCGTGCGCACCTTCGCCGATCATACCCGCAACACGCTCGATCTGAGCGTCGTGCCGGCTGTGCAAAAGCTCAGCCATCTGCCGATTATTGTTGATCCGAGCCACGGCACCGGCAAGCGCGACAAAGTACATCCCATGGCGCTGGCTGCCGTGGCCGCGGGAGCCTCTGGACTGATCGTCGAAGTGCATCCCAATCCGGACCGCGCTCTTTCCGATGGATTCCAGTCGCTGTTCCCGGATCAGTTCCAGGAACTGGCCGAGGAGTGCCGCGCGATCGCCCATCTTTTGCAGAACCGGAGAGCGGCGGCCGAAGCGAAACTCGCGCCGGCCCTGACTTCAGCAGCGCGATGAGCACTCAGCCGAAGCCCGATTGGCAGCGCCACGGCATCCGCATTGTGCATGCCGACGAGTTGGACCGCAACACGCCCCAAACCGAAGGGATGACGCGAGCCGCCGCCATCGATCACGCGCGCACCGGCGCCAGCAAGTTGTGGGCAGGAACGGTCGTCGTCCAGCCTGATGCGAAGACCGGAGCGCATCACCACGGAGATCTCGAAACGGTGCTCTATATCGTCAGGGGCCGTGCCCGGTTCCGCTGGGGCGAGCAGTTGGAATTCGTCGATGAGGCCGGCCCCGGCGACTTCATCTTCGTTCCGCCGTACGTGCCACACCAGGAAATCAACGCCAACCCGGACATCCCGGTGGAAGCGGTGGTAGTGCGCAGCGGCCAGGAACCGATCGTCGTCAACTTGGATATTCCGAGCCCCGAGACGCCGTCGAAGACGCGTTGGATCGATCCAACCCACCGGGAATAGCGCCGAGCGAGACAGGGCTCCGTCGTCTCCGATGGCCTGTTTATAGCTTTGATTAAAATTTTGGATGCTTCGCGACTCGTCGAATGCGGTACCCTGTAAGGTTCCCCAAAGCGTCGTCTTAAATCCCAGGGAGGTTGAATGAATCCGAAAGAAGTCTTGGAGTTTGCCAAGAAAAATGAAGTCAAGCAGCTAGATCTGCGATTCTCCGATATTCCAGCCCTGCAGCACCACGTCTCCTATCCCATAACTGAGCTTTCCGAGGAGTCGTTCCAGGATGGCTTCGGCATGGACGGTTCCAGCATTCGAGGTTGGGCCGCGATCAATGAGAGCGACATGCTCTTGATTCCCGATCCATCGACCGCATTCATCGATCCTTTCTACGAGATCAAGACCCTGGTCATGGTGTGCGATGTAATCGATCCCATCACGCGCCAGAACTACAACCGCGACCCGCGCTGGATCGCCAAGAAAGCCGAGCTTTACCTGAAGAACAGCAGCATCGGCGATACCGCTTATTTCGGCGCCGAAGCGGAGTTCTTCATTTTTGACAACGTGCGCTTCGATCAGAACCAGCACTCCGGTTTCTATTTCATCGACGCCGAAGAAGGCCGTTGGAACAGCGGGCGCGAAGGCGACAACCTGGGCTACCGCCCGCGCTACAAGGAAGGTTACTTCCCGGTTCCTCCGACCGATCATTACCAGAATCTGCGTGGTCAGATGGTCGAGACCATGATCCAGTGCGGCCTGAATATCGAATGTCACCACCACGAGGTTGCCACCGGCGGCCAGTGCGAGATCGATCAACGCTTCGACACGCTGGTGAAATCGGCCGACAACATGATGCTGTACAAGTACGTCATCCGCAATGTAGCGAACCTGCACGGCAAGACCGTGACCTTCATGCCCAAGCCGTTGTTCGCCGATAACGGTAGCGGCATGCACACGCACCAGAGCATCTGGAAAGGCGGGAAGCCGCTGTTCGCGGGCGATTGTTACGCCGGTTTGAGTCCCATGGCGCTGAATTATATCGGCGGCCTGCTCAAACATGCCCGCGCTTTGTCGGCCATCATCGCGCCCACTACGAATAGCTATAAGCGCCTGGTTCCAGGCTATGAAGCGCCAGTGAACCTGGCCTACTCGCGGCGCAATCGGTCTGCCGCCTGCCGCATTCCCATGTACTCCGCCAGCCCCAAGGCCAAACGCGTCGAGTTCCGCCCGCCCGATCCAGCCGCGAATCCGTACCTGGCATTTTCGGCGATGTTGATGGCCGGTTTGGATGGCGTGCTCAACAAACTCGAGCCCGGCGAGCCGCTCGATAAGGACATTTACGATCTGTCTCCCGAAGAGATGAAGAGCGTCCCGTCGATGCCGGCGTCGCTTGAAGAAGCGTTAACCTGCTTGGAAGACGATCACGACTTTCTGCTCAAGGGCGACGTCTTCAGCGAAGACCTGATCGATACCTTCATCGACTATAAGCGCAAGAACGAAGCCGATGCGATCCGGTTGCGGCCGCATCCTTACGAGTTCGCGCTGTACTACGACATCTAGGGCAGAAAGCTACAACCGTTCCAGTAGTTTTTTCTCCAGCAAGATCTGGATGTCAGGTGTAAGTTTCTTTCCATCTGACGCCACATAGAACACGTCGATCGCCTTATGGCCTTCGGTGTCGATCAGCACTACGTCGATGTTGCAGCCGGACGACGAGATGGCCGCGGCCAGATCGTACAGCAGCCGCGGGCGGTCCTCGGCAATGATCTCGACCAGCGTAGCCGTATCGCAGGCGTCCGAATCGAAGTGCACGCCCGCTCGGACTGTTCGGCGCTTGAGCCGCGGCGGCAGCGGACGGCTTCGCAACAGCGCGTCGATATCCACTTTGCCCAGCGCCACTCGTTCAAGCGTCTCCTGCAGCCGCTCCATCTCCCGCGGATTCAACTCCAGAGTGCGCTTGGGGTCCGCGAATTCGAAGGTGTCCAGGATCACTCCTTTGGAGTTGGAAAATGCTTCCGCCTTCACAATGTCCATTCCAAAACTCGACATCGCGCCGGCCAGTGAGGCGAAAAGAAATGGCATGTCGCGGGCGACGATACTGATGCGATAGACGCCGCTGAGACGATCGATTTGCACAGCCACGCCAGTCGGGCGGCTGAGTTGCCGCAGGCGAAGATGATTTTCGATCTCGGCCAGCGTGTGGGTGCGCAGGTACCGAACCGGAAATCCTTTGATGAATGCCGGATCCGAAACATTCGCCGGGACGTCGTGAATCCGGTCTGTCTCCAGCTCGCGCAGCAGCTCCTGATGAGTTGCTCGATAGGCCTGCCACAACCGATCCAGGCGCCACGGCGTCATCGCGCTCGGATTCACCGCTGAGATGTCGGCGTACGTCAAAACCGAGAGCAGTTTCAGCCGCTCGATTGTTCCGATTCCCTCGGCCAACGCTCGTGCGGTGGCCGGATCGTTCAGGTCGCGTGAATTCATCACTGCCGACAAATCCAGATGATGCTCGATCAAGAACTCGACGGCACTCTGGTCCTCGGCCGGCATGTGCATGCGCTGCACGGCCTGGCGCGCCAGCTCCACTGAGCGATGCGAATGATTGCCGCTGTTCGATCCTTTTCCAGCGTCATGGAACAACAGCGCAAATCGCAACAGGGCCAGATCTTCGATCTCGGAAAGTATCTCGGCGAAGCGGCGCGCCGCCGGGTCCTCGGTCGCGGCCAGTTCCTCGAGTTTTTCGATCGTCACCAGCGTGTGTTCGTCTACGGTGTAGCGGTGATAATAATCCGGAATAACCAGGCATAGAATGCCCTGCCACTCCGGAAACATGGCCTGAATAAGGCCCGCGTTGTGCATCGCCCGTAGCGCCGTGGGAGCGCGCGGAAGAGACAAAATGTTCCGCAGCGAGGGCCATTGGAACTGCGATCCCGCGCAAAATGCCGCGAACACTTCCCGGCTTTGTTCGAGACGGCGCTCCGTTTCCGCCGCCAGCGGGATACCGTGCCGCGCAACGAACTCAAAGAGCCTCAAGACGATCCCCGGATCGCTCTCCAGTTGCGCCGGCGTCCGAAGGAACACTCGCTCGTTCGAAACGGTGAACTCCCCATTCGATAGGCGCGAGCGCCAGTCGCGAAACTGAGTGAGCAGCGAGGTTTCGCTTTTGTCGATCCAATCCAGCGCGCGGCGCGCCTCGTTATAGATCACGCGCGCGTTCTGAAAATATTCACGCATGAATTCCGGCGGGCCGCCGGCTGAGGTGAATAGCTGCGTGGTGATCTCTTCCTGCTCGTCGAAACTCAGCAGATTCTGATCGCGCCCGGCGCGATAGTGCAAAAAGCATCGGACCGAATGCATAAAGCGGGCCGGCCCAGCCAGCCGTTCCGCGCTATCGGCGCTGGCTTTCCGCAGCTTCCCGAGCCAGTGAATCAAGTGCAGGTCGCGAAGTCCGCCAGGCGTTTCTTTCACGTCCGGTTCCAGATGGTAGAAAGTGTCCTGATATTTGATGTGCCGGATCCGGGCCAGTTGCCTCAGATGACGCGCCAGCGCCCGCGATTGCCGTTCTTCGATGTCGCTCAGTTTGTTTTCGAGCTTGGAAAACAATTCCTGATCGCCGCCCAAGAGCCGTCTGTCCAGCAAACTGATGTTCAGTTCCACATTTTGCTCGTGGATCTCGGAACATTCCGCCAGTGTCCGGACCGAGTGGCTCAGCCGCAAACCGGCGTCCCACAAAAGCCTCACAAATTCGGAAAGCACGTCCTTCAGCGCGGCAGTTTGCGATTCTCGCTGCACCAGGATCAGGATGTCCACATCCGAATACGGGAACAGCTCTCGCCGTCCAAAACCGCCCACGGCCAGCATCGCCAAGCCATTAGGAAATGCCGGCGCAAGCGACGCTTGGTAAGCCTGCAGCGCCATCCCATCGATCAATTGCGTTAACCCGCGCAGCACCGGAGAAGCGTCTGCGCTCCCCAGAAACGCTTGTTGTATTTGGTCCCAGTTCGGGTTCGAGTGCAGCTTCTCCACTTGGCTTGTCGCGATGTACGTACTACTCCGTTCGCGTATTCGAAGCGCCCGCGTTCTTTACGTATTTGTCGAACCAGCGCGATTTTTCCCACAGCACGTGCTCGATAGTCTCTTTGGCGCGATAGCCGTGCGCTTCGTCGGGTAGAAAGACCAGCCGCACTATGCCGCCATTGCCGCGAATGGCTTCGTACATCCGCTCGCTTTGGATCGGAAACGTTCCGGTGTTGTCGTCGGCCTCGCCGTGGATCAGCAAAACGGGAACTTTAATCTTATCGGCCAGCAAGAACGGCGACATTTTCAAATAAATGTCCTGTGCTTCCCAGAACGAGCGCCGCTCGGTTTGAAACCCGAACGGTGTCAGCGTCCGATTATAAGCCCCGCTCTCGGCGATGCCGGCTCGAAACAGATTCGAATGCGTCAGCAGATTGGCGGTCATGAACGCGCCGTAGCTATGGCCGCCCACGCCTACGCGATCCGGATCGATCACGCCCATCTGCGCGGCCTTGTCGATAGCGGCTTTGGCGTCCGCGACAATCTGCTCGACATAGGTATTGTTCACCGTTTCCGGAGTGCCGACCACGGGCATCGCCGCGTCATCGAGTACGGCATATCCTTCCAACAGGAAAAATAGCTCCGAGTAGCCCGTAATGGTCGTGAAACGCTGCAGCGATCCGCTCACTTGGCCGGCCGTGTCGGCATCGTTGAATTCGCGGGGGTAAGCCCACAACACAGCGGGTAGCCGCGTCCCCGGTTTGTAATCCGGCGGCAAATAGAGATTGAACGATAGCGGCACGCCATCGGGGCGCCGATAAGTCACCAACTGTTTCTTGATGTGGCGGAGCTGCGGTGTGGGATCTTTGAAATCTGTCAGTGCTTTTTCTGAAGCGCCATTGTGCAGATAAAAATTGGGCGGCTCAGTGGGACTCTCGCGCCGCGTGATGAAGCGCGTGCCCTGATCGTCAAGCACCGCATCCACGGTCTCGTAGTTCGTTGCAGCCGAGTGGAACAGCCGCTCCGCTTGCCCGGTCGACAGGTTGTAGCGATCGAGAAATGGGCGATCGCCTTGCGGGCTCGCGCCCTGGCCAATCAAAAGAATAGTGTCGCCGGACTGCGCCAGCATCGATTCGCCTGCACCCTCCCCGCCCGGGAAACCTAAGCCGCCGCGCCCGCCTAAAAAGCGCCGCTCCACCGGCCGCCCCGGATCTTTGTAGCGATCCTGCTGGTTGCGGCTCCAGACCAGCTTGGCATCCGTACCCGGCTTCGAAGGATCGATCTCGAGCGTGCGCAAAATGCGCGTATTGCGATCGTAATCTTCCACCAGCGCGAAATTCTTGCCGAACTGGATTCCGGTGAAGCGCTGCTCACTCTTGAAAATCTCGGTAGGCTCGCTCTTGAACGGGGACTTGATTACAAGCAGCCGGTCTCGATGCGGCGCCTTCTCTTTGGGATTTCCGCCGTCCAGCGCCTCTACCCACATCAACGATGCCGGCTGACTGGCGATCCAACGAAACTGTCGCGGACCCGTTTCCACCCCGCCTAACGGCACGCGCTCGGGTAGCGGCAGGCTGGCGACTTTATAAACCATCGCGCCGGATGGATTCCAGATCTCGACTTCCCTGGGAAACTCGCCGGCCGGATGTAGATAGGAAAACGGCCTGTGTTCGCGCGTTACCAGAATATCCGTGCCGTCGGGCGATGGCGTAACTGTTTCGAGCAGCCCAGGTTTGCCGAGCGGAGTAATCGCCCCGGTGGCCGCGTCCACTTTAGCGAGTTGCGCGGTCGCATAATATTCGAACAGGTCTTCGTCGTGCGGACTTTTCAGCATATCCTCGTAGGTCGGCACCGGACCGGCCTTGCCCAAGCTTTCCTGGACGCTCGGTCCCACCGGTACAGTCGCCTCCGCCGGAGCGGCTCCGCGGCCGGATGGAATGGCCTTCACCAGCAGCGTGCGATTATCCGGCAGCCAATCGATCGGATCGCCGAGCACGGCGTTGAGTTTTATACCGTCGATATTTCTGGTCTTTCCCGTGGCAGGATCGCCGATCCACAATTCGATGCCGTTCGCCGTCGAGTTGGCGAAGGCGAACTGTTTTCCATCCTCGGACCAGCGCAGCGAGCCGGCCCGCGCGTTGGGCGGAAGCGAGACCGGAATCTTCACGGCATCAGCGAGCCGCACCAGTGTAATCGAAAAGCTGGAGGGCGCCAGGTGCAGGCCATTGGTGCGCGGGTTGATTCGCATTCCGGCCAGCCGCAGCATCGGCTGCGACACTTCGGCTATGGACGGATACCGTTCCGATTGCGACAACGTCGCATAAGTCCGGGTCGGATTCACACCCAGAGCCGGCGGCGCGGGCGTATTCAATATGTCGACAATTTCTTTGGACGGTTTCTGATAGGTGAGCTCAGCCGAAATCGGAATTACGAAAAGCAGGATATAGAGGATACTACGCATGCTTAATCTCACTTGAATAAAACCTCACTTGGAAGAGCTGGTAGCGCGGACGTGAAGCACCGCTGGGTCGGCGATTGCAGGTTGCGGGGTTAGAATCTTGAGTTCAGTCGGACAGCCGTTGGGACACACCATCCAACTTTCTCCGTCACGATCTTCGAGCTGCATTCGACCGAGGCAGAACGGGCACTCGGCCAAGTCATTAGGCTGCATTGAATTGTGCGCTCGATCCCTTTTGAAGACTAACATAAGTGGTTAGCTTGCAAGCAGGCCCGCGATCCCGCTAAGCTGTGGTTGTAAAGACGAATTTAGAAATTCAGGGAGGCAGTTAATGAATCGCAGAAAATTCACGAAGGCCCTCGGGGCCGCGACCGCGGGTCTCGCTGCTGGCTCGGCCCTCTATGGGCAAGACGATTCCAAGAAGAAGACCAAAACTGCCAAGCACGATTGCAAAGGCATGAACGACTGCAAAGGCCAGGGCGGCTGCAAGACCGGCGACAACGGCTGCGCGGGCAAGAACTCCTGCAAGGGTAAGGGCGGCTGCTCGGTTCCCGCAAAATAGTTGCGTGGTTCCTGCACAGTAATCGCTCGTTTATCGCTGCTCGGGCTAGCCTCCTTCGCTCTCGGCGCCGACTACCAGATCGAAGCCAACATTCGCTACAGCCTGCATCCCGAGACTGTACTCGATATCGTGCAGCCGCGTGCACCGACCTTGAAGAACCGCCCGGGCGCGATTGTGATTCACGGCGGCGGTTGGGTCGAGGGCGACAAAGACGGCATGCTGGAAACATTTTGCCTGCCATTTGTTAGACAGGGCTTCGTGGTGGCGAACGTGGAATACCGGCTCGCTAAAGTAGCCGCGGCGCCCGCCGCTGTGAACGATGTTCTGGAAGCTGCGAAATGGTTCCGCGACCGCGCGGCGGATTACAAGGTCGATCCCAACCAGATCATAGTGACTGGCAGCTCGGCGGGTGGTCATTTGGCGATGATGGTGGGCATGGCGCCCGAATCGGCCGGCCTCGGACCGTCGATCAAGATAGCTGCGATCATCAACTTCTATGGCATCTCAGACCTGCCCGATCAACTGCAGGGTCCGCACCTGCAGAGCTACGCCGTGACCTGGATTCCCGAGCAGCCGGATCGTATGGAGCTGGCCAAGAAACTATCGCCGGTCACTTACGTCCGCAAAGGACTGCCCCCGCTGCTGAGCATCCATGGCGACTCCGATCCGACCGTGCCTTACGATCAGAGCGTGCGGCTGACCAAGGAGTTGAAGACGGCCGGAGATCAGGCGGACTTGATCACTGTTCCAGGTGGCCAGCACGGGTTTCCGCCGGAAGAGATGAACAAGCTATGGCCGCAGATTTTCAAGTGGCTGAAGAAGCACAAGATCAGTTCCTAGCGTCATCGCGCATCAGAAACGTCACGCCGTCAATCGTCTTCACACATCCGGCCCATAATAGGCGGACGCCCAACAAGACTCCAAAGACGAGGCGCCATCCCAGCCAGGCATCCAGCGCAACGGAGCTTACACCCACCACTAGTAACGCCGAACCCAGCACTACATTCCGCTTGGCGGCGGGCAGGCCATGGTGATTGTCGTAGATTCGTTGATCGGAGAACGTCCGCACAGTTTTTCCAGCGCGATCGAGAATGCGGCAGCCCATAGTCGGATCGGTGGCGATATTTTCCTGGCAGTAGCGCTCCGCGTCGCCAAGAGCGTCGAAGATCAGCGGCTCGCCCTCCGCCATGACCATGCTTTTGACGTCGAAGCGGAACACGGCGTATTGCGACTCCGACATGGGCGGACCCCAGTAAGTGGCTTGCGGCATTTATGAAGAAGTCTGGTATTTATTCTACCGCCGGACCCCAACAAGAGCGGTGCCAAGGTACCGTATACTCCTGGAATGGGAATCTTTCGCGCACTTGCTTTAATTACGATCGTGTTGAGCGCCGCCGCCCAGGAACCCGCTCGAAGCGGCAAGAACGTCTATGTGGTGACGCACATCGACGTCATGCCCAACTACGTTAACGATACAACCAAGGCCTTGCACGAATTTGCGGCCGAAAGCAAGAAGGACCCAGGCGTGGTGCGCTTCGAGGTGCTGCAACAGGACGCCCGCCCGAACCATTACACGATTGTCGAAGTCTGGCAGTCGCGCCAGGCCTTTGAGGCGCATTCGTTGGCCGAACACACCAGGCGCTTCCGGGAGAAGCTACAGCTCATGCTGGGTAGTCCGTTCGATGAGCGGCTTCACGATATCCTGCCGTAGACGGGCCCGGGAATAACACTTTGAACCTCGCCCAACTCTTCGACCTCTCTCTCATCGGCCGCCGCGACACCCCCGCGCTCGAATATCAAGGCGCCACCTACACCTTCGGCGACATCGACGCCCGCACCAATCGCCTGGCTCAACTGCTCGCCCACCGCGGCCTCCACCCGGGCGACCGCCTTTGCGTCTATCTCGCCAACTCGATCGAGATGATCGACCTTTACCTCGCCTGCGTCAAGCTCGGCGTCATCTTCGTCCCCATCAACATCCTCTATCGCGACCGCGAGATTACCCACATCCTCACCGATGCCGACCCTATCGCCGTCGTCTCCAGCACCGAATTCGCGAGTCCGGTTCCCATTTGGCATCCCGCCGACCTCACACGCGCAGCCGCCGCGCTCCCCAACCAACGCCCCTCCGTCCACCTCGATGGCGACGCTCCCGCCGGCATCATCTACACTTCCGGAACCACCGGCACATCCAAAGGCGCGGTTCTCACGCACAATAATTTCGCCGCCAATGCGATGAATCTCACCGCCTGTTGGCAGATCACCAGTGCCGATCGATTCTTGCTCGCCCTCCCGCTCTTCCACGTCCACGGGCTCGGCAACGGCCTGCACACTTGGCTCGTCAGTGGATGCCGAATGCGATTGCTCGAACGCTTCGAGCATCAAAAGGCCGCCGCCGAATTTCTTGATTTCCGCCCGACGCTCTTCTTCGGTGTCCCCGCCATTTACGTTCGGCTCCTTGATATCCCCGCGGAACCTGCCCGCCAGATCGGCCAGGCGATGCGGCTCTTCGTATCCGGCTCCGCTCCTCTGCCCGCGCAAGTTTTCGAAGAATTCCACGCCCTGTTCGGCCACACCATCCTCGAACGCTACGGCATGAGCGAGACCATCATGAACCTCAGCAATCCCTACATCGGCGAGCGTCGCCCTGGCAGCGTAGGCTTCCCGCTTCCCGGCGTTTCCGTGCGATTGCTCGATCCCGAAGGCCGGCCCGTTGCCGACGGCGAAACCGGCGAAGTTTATCTAAAAGGTCCCAACATTTTCCCAGGCTACTGGCGCCGCGACGACGCCACTCGCACTGCTTTCCACGATGGCTACTTCCGCACCGGCGATCTGGCCGTTCGGTCTCCCGATGGCTACTACACGCTGTGCGGCCGCAAGAGCGATCTCATCATCTCCGGCGGCTTCAACATTTATCCAAGGGAGATCGAAGAGTTTTTGGAAGAGCAGGAGGGTGTCGCCGAGGCCGCCGTCGCCGCAGCACCGGATCGTGTCCGTGGCGAAGTTCCCGTCGCCTATATCGTCACTACCCGTCCGGTCGATCCCGCCGATCTCGAAGCCTGCTGCCGGGAGAAACTGGCATCCTTTAAAATCCCGCGGCAATTCATCGTGGTGGACAAGCTTCCGCGCAACGCGCTCGGAAAAGTCCAGAAGCACCTGTTGCCGAAGAATTAAGATGCTCGAAGTCGGCACATATGAGGACACAGCCGCGATCTTCGCGGAGTACGATCCGCGGGCGCCGCAGATCGCCCAGCTTCTCAAGGACATCATCGAGGCGCGTGAACCGAGGTTAATTGTCGACCACATCGGGAGCTCTGCCGTGCCTGCCTGTCGCGGAAAGGGCGTCATCGATCTCGCGGTGACTTACGCTGCAGGCGATCTCGAATTCGCCAAGGCCGCGCTCGATACCCCCGGCTTCCAAAAACAATCCGGCCGCGAGCCGTTTCCAGAGACTCGTCCGATGCGAAAAGCCGCTGTTTCCGCGCTCGGCGGCGTCTTCCGGGTGCATGCGCATGTCATCGAACGCAACGGCGCGGAACAACGGGAATTAACCGGATTCCGTGATGCACTCCGCCACGACCCGGAGCTTCGTATCGCTTATGAGAATGCCAAGCAGCAAATTCTAGCCGGCGGCATCACCGATTCGCTGGATTATTCGAGAGCCAAAGGATCTTTCATCACTTCTATCCTTGTAGGGCAAGGTCTCCGGCCCGCCATCCCTCTAGAATAGGAATTGGCTCAAGCGACTTCTCCCCGCCAAAGCACTTGGTCGCCCCTGGCTTATACCTGGTTTCGTTGGTTGTGGATCGCCAACGCCGTATCCAACGTCGGCACCTGGATGCAAAACGCCGGCGCGGCCTGGTTGATGGTGACCCTCGCTCCATCGGCCTTGCTCGTGGCCCTCGTCCAAACCGCCACCAATCTACCGGTTTTTTTACTCGGCGTCCCAGCCGGCGCGATGGGCGACATCATCGATCGCCGCAAAATACTGATCGTCGCACAAGGTTTGATGCTAGCTGCGGCCGGCGTCCTGGGCCTCCTCACCGTCACCGGGAAAACCGGTCCCTGGACGCTTCTGTGGCTGACCTTCGCGCTGGGTGTCGGCGCTACATTGAACGGACCCGCTTGGTCAGCCATCATGCCAGACCTGGTGCCCATGTCCGAACTTCCGGCCGCGATTGCGCTCAACTCGGTTGGCTTCAACCTTGCCCGCGCCATCGGCCCCGCGCTCGGCGGACTGGTGGTCGCAGCCATCGGCGCCGGCGCCGCCTTTATCCTCAACGCCGTCTCCTTCGTCGGCGTCATGATCGTCCTCTATCTCTGGAAGCGCGAACCCGTAACCACTCCTAAATCCACCGAGAGTGTCGGCAATGCGATCTGGGCCGGCATGCGCTACATCCGCTTCGCTCCTCCCATGCACGCGGTCTTGATCCGCTCCGGCTGCTTCGTCATCTCGGCCAGCGCTTTGTGGTCCCTGCTGCCGCTGGTGGCTAAAAATGAGCTGCACAGCGAGAGCAGCGGCTTTGGTCTCCTGCTCGGATGCCTGGGCGTTGGTTCTGTCATCGGCGCGCTCATCATCGGACGGTTGCGCCAACTGCTCTCGCCCGATGTGATCGCCACTTCCGCGGTAGCCCTCTTCGGCGTGGTGAGCCTGGCGCTTGCCTATCTGCAGAATTTCGGCGCCGTAATGGCATTGATGCTCGCCGGCGGCATGGGCTGGATGTGCACCAACTCGACGCTCAACACCGCCGCGCAAACTTCACTTCCAGCCTGGGTCCGGGCACGCGCGCTCGCCGTTTACCTGCTCGTTTTTCAAGGAGCCATGGCGGTCGGCAGCGTGATCTGGGGCGAGATTGCTTCGCGCTTAGGACTCCGCACCACCCTCGCTATCTCGGCTGTAACGATGCTTGCGGGCGCCGCCGCCACATGTCGTTTGAAGCTCGCCACTTTTCCCGGAATCGACATCACGCCGTCTTACCATTGGCCAGAGCCGCCTCCGCTCTCGGGCGTCCATCCGGAGCATGGCCCCGTGCTGGTTACTGTCGAATACCTGGTCGATCCGCGCCGCGGGAAGGAGTTCGCGCGCGCCATGCAAGCTGTGCGTAGAATTCGCAGGCGCGACGGCGCGATTCGCTGGGGCCTCTACGAAGATGCCGCCGCGCCCGGACGCTATCTCGAAACCTTCGTCGTTGAAAGTTGGGCCGAACACCTCCGCCAGCACGAGCGCGTCACCGTCTCCGATCAGGAAATGGAAGCGCTGGCTCACGTTTTTCATCTAGGCCCCGAGCCGCCCAAGGTCACGCACCTGATCGCCGCGCGCGAATAATCAAATGGACCTCGCACTACCTGAGTACCGCGACAATACGTCGCAACTAGTCCTTCCTCGTCTGTAGTTTGATGCGTCGATTACATAGATTGTCAGCGACTTCCAACTTTGTTGGATTGGCCTGCAACTTGCTAAATCACCCCTGGAGATTACGCGACGTGGGCACGACTTGCATGTTCTGTGGTTCGGAAATTTCATTTCGGATGAAACTCCTTCACCGCCGGTACTGCTCTACTGAGCACCAGGAGGCCTATTTCAAAACCATGGACCGGCTGGGGCTCGAGCGCCTCATCGCAGCGAAACCTCCCCTCAAATCCTACCAGCCTTGCACCAAACAGCTGGAATTCGGAGAGCAATCGCAAGCCCAGCCAGTGCGCGGGCAGGCTGAACCAAAAGCTCCGAAATTCTCACCGTGCATTCACCCGCGTCTGGAGCTTTCGCAAGGCGAAGCCGCGGCAGTAGCAGGTCTTTAGAGCGATCTCGATCCCAAGACCGGATGGAAGGGCAAGGGACTGTGGTCGACCTACGCGACTCAAGCGATGTTCCACACCGAAGCCGGGAAGGGCACCATGATCCGCTGGCCAATTAGCAACTAGCTGAAGATTGCATTTTTGTGGGGCGGACCCCCTGGTCGGCCTTTTAGGTTTGCGAAAACTAAGTGACAACTATTCGTCCCGCAGAGCCACCATCGGATCTACATTGGTCGCCCGGAGCGCTGGAATCACCATTGCGGCAAACGCCACCACACCGAGTATCAAAGCTACCGAGCTGAACGTAACCGCGTAGGTCGCGGTGACTCCGAAAAGTAGGCTGGCCATCGCGCGCGTCAATACGAAGGCGCCGATCAAGCCTCCGATAATTCCGATCACGGCCAGCTCCATTCCCTGCCGGACCACCAGGCCAAGGATGTTCCCCGGCCGCGCGCCCAGAGCCACACGCACCCCGATATCGTGCGTGCTTTGCGAGACCAGATAAGACATGACACCGTAGACTCCCACCGCCGCCAGCAGCAAGGCAAACGCCGCGAATGCGCCCAGCATGAGAGTCGAGAAGCGCTGTCGGGCGAGCGAATCGTGAAGCCGGTCCTGCATGGTGCGAACGTCATAGACCACCGCATTCGGATCGACGGCGTGAATTTCGCGAACGACCGCCCCTGTGAGCCCAGCCGGATCGGAGGATGTGCGCACCACCACGTACGCATCCCGAAGGGGCTGCTGCTGAAGAGGAAAGTACACCGCAATCTTGCCTTCGCTATCAAGACCGTATTGCTTCACCACTCCCGCAACCCCGGCGATCGTGAACGGCTTCTCGGGATGATCGGACCAAAGATGTTTTCCGATCGGATTATCATGCGGCCAGAATCGCTCGGCGAACTTTTCATCGATGATCGCCATCTGTTGGCTGTCCTTGGTGTCATGCTCGTTGAAGAACCGGCCTTTCAGTAATGGAATATCCATGGCGCGAAAGTAGTCGGTACTCGCAACGCGTACGTCCACCTGAAGTTCCTGACCCGGTGGCGGCGCATATCCTTCTACATTGATTTGACCCCATCCCACCGACCCGGTCAGCGGCAGCGCCGATACCAGTCCTTGGCTCTTCACACCGGGCAGGTGAGTGATGCGATCTCCGGCTTCCTGGAAAAACTGGAGAGCCGCAGCCCCCTTCTTGTATTTCGGGCCGTTGACCGACACTTGCATCGAAAGAATATGTTCCGTGGCGAACCCCGGCGGGACGCTTTGAAGCCGCACGAAGCTCCGGATCAGCAGCCCGGCGCCGGTCAGCAACATCAAGGAAAGCGCCAGTTCGGAAGCGACCAGCAGCCCGCGCAAACGATTTCGCGTCAGCCGCAGACCTCCGTCACTCTGTCCGCTGCGCCCGCCCGCCTTCAACGACGTGTTCAGGTCCACCTTCATCGCCCGCCATGCCGGCGCAACGCCAAACAGGACGCCAGTCACAATCGAAATGCCAAACGTGAACGCCAGCACCGCGCCGTTGATTTCGATATCGTCCAGCCTCGGAATATTCCCGGGATTGATGCTGCGCACCACAAAGAGACTCCATTGCGCGATCACTAGTCCTGCCGCGCCCCCGATCACTGCGAGCAGCACGCTTTCAGTCAGCAACTGCCGAGCGATCCGCAATCCGCCCGCACCCAAAGCCGTACGGATGGCAACTTCTTTCTCGCGCCCGGCCGCGCGCGTCAGCAGCAGGTTCGCGACATTGGCGCAGGCAATCAGCAGAACCAGCGCCACCGAACCGAGCAGCACCAGTAACGCACGCCGCACGTCGCCGACCACCTGCTCCTGCAACCCGGTTACGGTCATGCCGTAGGTCCGATCGCGTTTGTCCTTCACCCGGATTCGATTGGCGATGATGTCAACATCTGCTTGAGCCTGCTGCACCGAAACGCCGGGCTTCAGCCGCACCAGGATGTTATAGTTCTCGTCGAAACGCTTTTGCGCCGCATCGGCGCCCAGCGTCAGCAGCAGGAACACATCAACCTTGTCCATGAGCACTTCGGCCGGCATCGCCTCGGAGTTGATCGAAAAGTCGGGACGTAGCACGCCCGCCACGGTGTATTGATTCCCATCCAGCGTGATGCTCTTGCCAACGATCTGCTGATCCGAACTGAACAACCGCCGCCACAGTCGATAACTCAGTATGGCGACCTGCGGCTTGCCGGGTTTGTCTTCTTCAGGAAGCAGCACGCGCCCGAGCAGCGGCTTCGCGCCCAGCATGTGAAGCAACGTGGAGGAAGCTCCCATCCCATCGATTCGCTCCGGCTGATCGCGGCCGGTCAGCGTCATGCCGCGGGCCTGCGCGATGGCCATTTCTTCGAAGGAATGGTTTTCGTTTTGAATATCCACATACTGGCCGGGCGATGGCCAATCGCGGAAAATGCCGATGCCAGGGGAATGCAGCCAGATATTGGCCAGCCGTTCCGGTTCAGGATACGGCAGCGGCCGAAGCAGAAGCGCGTCGACAACGCTAAAGATCGCAGTGTTGGCGCCGATGCCAATGGCCAGCGAAAGCGCCACCACCGCGCTCAAACCCAGGTTCTTGCGCAGCATGCGCAGGGCATAGCGAAAATCCTGCAGCCAGTTCATGACGCCTCCAGTTTACCTGGCCGAAATTACAGCGGTAACCACAGCGTGACAACCTGGATCTGCCTGTGTAAGAGAGCTTTAACTTCAGGCACGGAAATTGCACAGTGATTCGGCGAAGGGGGACAGACATCAATGAAAAAAGTACTCTTAGGTTCCTTACTAGCCGGCGGACTTCTTTTTGCCGCCAAGAATAACGACGTGACTACGACGCGGCTTTCAGGCGATGAACAAATCGCACTGGCCACGCAATCGCCACGCGTTCATCCCGCCCGCATGCACAAGCATCAGAGGGCGAATCAGAGGATGGATCAGGTGGTAAGCGATAAGCACACGGTCGTCGCTTTTATTCCTTACGGCAAGTAGGTAACTCCTCCGATAGCAGTGCGGTCAGCGGCGGGCACGATCGGTGACGTCAAGAATGCCGGTCGGCTCGCCCATTTTTTTTCGCAGCTACTTCAATTAGCGCGCGGGCTCCATGCCTCTGGCTTTATAAGCAGACCCAGCTTTTGCACTGCTCAGAAACTTCACGACCGCACGGCTGGCCTCGGCATCCTTCGTATTCGTACTGACACCGCCGCGAAACCTGACATAGCTTTGCAATTCTTTCGGCACCGCCCCAACTAGGTCGACACCCTTCACCGGCAGGATCTCGCTCACCAGCGTCATCACCATTTCCGCGTGGCCGTCGGCGACCGCTGTTTGCGGACGCCCTGGGATCGATTGAAGTATGATCTTGGGTTGGACTTCGCTACTGATGCCGAGTCGCTCGTAAATTTTTTCGATCAACACCCGGGCCGCGCCGTCTTTGGCATAGGTGATTGACTTCGCGTTGAGCAGTGTTCGTTTCAGCGCGTCGGGCGTGCTGATGTCCGGCTTGGGCGCTCCGGATCGAATGCCTATGCCCAGTCCGACACGTCCTAGATCGACGCCCGAGTCGGCCGCCACCTTCCCTTCCTTCATCAGCTCATCGATCACCTCCTGGGTTAGAAGCGCGACATCGAACTGCTCGCCGGCATCGACCTTCTGCTTGAGCAAGGCCGCGGCGCTATACTCGATCGCGAGCGGATGCCCGATTGCCTCTTCGCATTGCGCCCGTAGATCCTCCGCCACCGCCCTTGCGCCGTTGGAAACGAGTACGTGAATCGTGGCCGGCTGCGCCACCAGCGAAGCAGCTCCGAAAATAGCGGCAGCGGAAAAACGTAGGTCCATAAATTCTCCCGGAAGCAGATCCCCCGTCTGCCAATGAGTATACCGACACAGCTATACTACGGGCGTGGGCATAGTTGGCGTTTCTTTGTCCACTCCTCGCGGGCCTACGCGACTCATGACGGACCATGTATCGGACCAACACTTGGCTGACTACAGCAAAGGACTGCTGAAGGAACCGCGCCTCGGTCAGGTCGAAGAACATCTGCTGATCTGCGAACGCTGCCGTACCCGGCTCACCGAATTCGATAACGAATGGGGTCTCAACGGCTGACCGGATCTTTTTCCCGAGTCACCGCGTTACCGGCCAAAAATAATCTTCTCCCGGTTTAGAAGTCGCGAGATAAGTGCCAGCAGTACCAGCGCGCAAGCCGCAGAAAGCCTCGGTCGGCCCCTCATCGATCTTGCAGGCATGAAGTCGATCCAGAGCGCTCGGTGGAGTGCGTTGACAAACCGTCAGCATCAGAACGACGATCAACCAGCCAACACGCACAAGCGATATTAGAGCACACCATCGTGGGGCAGGTCTCCGGCGTCGGAGACCCGCCAGGTAGAATGGTATCTACCCGATCCAAACGGGTGTCTAATCAACATGGAATTTCGACAATTAGGAAACAGCGGTCTGCAGGTTCCCGTTCTCTGCTTTGGCGCCGGCACCTTCGGCGGAGGGAACGAGTTCTTCCGCGCATGGGGCGAGACCGATGTGAAAGAAGCTACGCGTCTCATCGACGTCTGCCTGGAGGCCGGAGTTAATTTCTTCGATACTGCGGATATCTATTCATACGGCCTGTCGGAGGAAATCCTGGGCCAGGCCATCCAGCATGTGCCACGCGAAACCGTCCTGATTTCCTCCAAAGCGACGTTTCCATTCGGCGACGGTCCCAACAACACTGGCTCTTCCAGGCATCACCTTACACGCCAGATTGAGGGCAGCCTAAAGCGGCTGAAAACGGATTACATCGACGTCTATCATATGCATGGCTTCGATGCGCTAACGCCGCCCGAAGAGACGCTCTCTACTTTGGACGAGGCTGTCCGCCAAGGCAAGCTCCGGTATATCGCGGCCTCGAATTTCTCAGGTTGGCATTTGCAAAAATCGCTCGCCGTCAGCGCGCGCTATGGATGGTCGCGATATGTTGGTCACCAGGTCTATTACTCGCTGGTCGGCCGCGACTACGAGTGGGAGTTGATGCCGCAGGCACAGTCCGAAGGCGTTGGCGCTTTGGTGTGGAGTCCCTTGGGCTGGGGACGCCTCACCGGGAAGATTCGGCGCGGCCAGCCTCTGCCAGAGGTCAGCCGCCTTCACAAGACTGCTGAACAAGGACCCCGCGTACCGGACGACCATCTTTATAAAATCGTGGATGCACTCGACTCGCTTTCCGCCGAAACTGGCAAGACCGTCCCGCAACTGGCGCTGAACTGGTTGCTGAGGAAGCCGACCATCTCCACCGTAATCATCGGCGCGCGCAACGAAGCGCAATTACGCGACAATTTGGCCGCGGCGAGCTTCGCACTGACTACCGAACAGGTCGCCCGCCTGGATGAAGCGAGTCAGTCGCCCGTGCCCTACCCTTACTGGCACCAACGGCAGTTCCAGAGTCGCAATCCACTGCCATCGTCGTTCCGGGCCTAGTGACGTCCGATGACCGTCGCGCTGATCAGGTTGGTTTTTTGACATCATCTTCTTTCAGTGCCGCGGTAAACCGCGCTTGCAGCGACATGCCGACCAAGGTTGCGATCAGGATCGCGGGGTATAACTGGCCGATCAGAGCTTCGGCCGTGGTCAGCGACCGCGCGATGCGATGGACGGGATACGCGTCACCGTAGGATACGGTCGTCAGGGTCTCAAAGCTAAAGTAGATCAGACGGGACGGTTCGCCCGTGGGAACGCCCACCGCCAGCGGTGTTTGGAAGTGGATTGCATCGGGAATCTCTTCCATGAGCAGCTTGTATGCGAACGCCCAAGTCACACCGATCAGCAGATAAGCGGCCACGCCGCCCATCACCCGGTGTACGTTAACCGGTCCCGGAAGAAACGTCTGTTTCAGCGTCATGATGACCAGTAATGCCATGCAAAACACCTTGAGCGCCGTGTCCCAATCCCTGGGGCTGAACGAAGGCTCGAATTCGGCGATCAGATCCGCCGTGAATTCCAGACAGGTCAGCGCGATAATGAGGTACATCAGAATCCGCTTATCGACGGTTGCAATTGCCCCGGAGAAAAGCATCAGCGCGAAAGTCAGGTCGATGGCGATTCGTCCGGCGCGGGACAAGCCGGCCATCGGAACGAAAATCGTCACCAGCACCAGAAATCCGAGGAAGAAGCTGAGAAATCGATCCTCACGCCAGAAACTTGCCGACCGCCGTTCCGTATCAGCCACGCCCCATCTTATACTCAGAATCGCGTAGGCAGGTCTCGGCCTGCCGTTCTTGGCTCGTCTAGGTGGTCCTATCGGGAGAACGTCTCGATGATCGCCTCGGCGATCGCGTCGGCATACTCGTCAAGCACGAAGTCGCCGCCGGTATGAAGAGAGGGTCATTTCGCGAGCCGCTCGTAGACTTTCAGGCGCTCGGGGTTCCAACCCTCCACTGAAGTGGTCATGTTCAGAAAAATCAGGCCGTCTATCCGCTCGGGATGGGCCGTCGCGATCCGCATTCCGATCGGACCGCCGATGTCGTGCATGTACGATGCATGTACAAGCTGAGTGGACCGGGCGCACTGCGCGATGAACGTGTCGATGGCGCAGCAGTACGATGGTCGGCTTCGACGGTTCCCCGGCCTCGCGGTAGAAGAGCCTAATCAAACACTTTCCTCACCTATGCCCGTAATCCGTGAAGACGTAATCTCTTGTCTTCACCCTCGTGTGGCACGCGAACCCGCACTTGGCGTCGTTGGCCTGCGGCGGCTTGTCAGCCAAGGTGCCGGGCGTGAACGTATCGGAGGCAGTGTCATAGTCGAAGACGCCATATCCCCACCCGCCGCTGTCCGCGAACCTCTTGCTGTCTTTCACCATGAAGTCGACGTCATGCTGGGCGCCTGGCACCGTCGCCGCGGGGAACGTCTCCATCTTTTTCGGGCTCCAATGGATCTTCGCCATCTTGGCGCCGTCGGGGAAAGGCTGGCCGTTGCCGGGAACGCCGGCCAAGTAGGCCTTGATCATCACAGGATTAGCGAGGATCGCGGCAACATGGGGTCCGTCCTGACTGATGGAGACAACCTGCCAGGCCTCGTATCCTCTGAACTCAGAGAACGCGAGCCCACCCGGCACTTTCAAAGTGTACTTATCTTTGGTTGGAGTATTTCTCTGGGCAGCCATGGCCAGCGCCACCAGAACAGAGAGAAATACTCCAACGAATGCGATTACCCGGAGACTTTTACGTTTCATGCCTGCTCTCCTTTGCTGAAACCTAAACCTTCGATTCTCGCTGAGTATATTGGACAGATGCAACAGTCACGTCAGCCACCACCGCAATGCAACTTGCCCGCCAGCCTGAATTCTGGCGTTAGGGGTTGAGTTGAAACGGTTTGTGAACCGCTTGGCGCGCGATACGTTTTCAAGCTGTCGAAGCGCTGTGTCGATTTGACAGTTGAGTACCCTGAATTGTCCTTGGGCCGACAGCTCTAGACAACCTGTGCGCTTTTTATATTACGGTTCAAGGACGATCTTGCCACGTGTATGACGCTGCTCGAGCTCTCGATAGGCTTCGCGAACCTCGGCCAAAGGGTAGACCTTAGCGATCGGGATCTCCAGGCGGCCGGCGGCCATCAGCCCGGCTAGTTGCGCGAGCACCTCTGCAGTCGCGGCTTCATGGTTACCTTCCGTCTTCACACCATACTTAGCTGCGGCGGCGAAGTCGATGATCGTGTCGATTCGATTCGGAGCGACGCCCAACTTGAGGGCGAGCTCGACGTACCCTCCACCGAATGTGTCAATGAAGGCATCGATCTTCCCTCCGGATGCCGCGCGTATCCGATCTTCAACCCCATCACCATAGGTAACCGGAATTACGCCGTGATCGGCGAGCCACTTGTGATTGGCATTGCCGGACAAGCCAATAACCTTGGCCCCGGCATTGCTGGCCAACTGCACCGCGATCGAGCCTACCCCACCCGTGGCAGCGGAGACAACCACCGTGTCTCCCGCGCTGAGAGCAACGCTCCGCACCGCCGCGTAAGCCGTGGTGCCGGCTACGAAAAGGGCACCGGCTTGCTCCCACGATACGTTTCGAGGACGCGGCACGAGGTTGCCGGACTCGACGACCACGAACTCGGCTTGGCTTGATCTGTCGTTGGTGAATCCAATGACCTCATCACCCACTGCAACATTCGCCACGCCCGGGCCGAGTTCCTCCACGATTCCAGCCAGATCGCTGCCTTGCCCTGAAGGAAATGTTGAAGGCCAGCGTGCGGCAAACAGTCCTTTCCGGATCGAGGCCTCGCCCGGATTAATGCCCGCGGCCTCGATTCGTACAAGGACCTTCCCAGGCCCTGGGGTCGGACGGTCGACTTCCACTACCTGCAGAACTTCGAGCCCACCATACTTATCGAATCTCACTGCACGCGGCATAGCGCTTCTCCCTGCACGCGGCATAGCGCTTCTCCTCTCAAGAGCAACAATGTAGTAGATTCCCCTCCACCGCCTCGGGATTCTCCAAACTTGCTCCTCCAGCCTTCTGTCTCCTGTCTCCTGTCTCCTGTCTCCTGTCTCCTGTCTCCTGTCTCCTGTCTCCTGTCCTGCTACGCTGAAAGTAGATGGCTTTATCCGATTCCTTCTTCGGGCAAAAATTCGGCATCACCGAACACGACCTCCAGTCCTATCTCGACCAGGCGCTCTCTGCCGGTGGCGACTACGCCGACCTGTACTTCGAATACCTGGCCACCAGCAGCCTGAGCATCGATGAATCCATCGTCAAGAGCGCCGTCCAGGGCGTTTCCCTCGGCGTCGGCGTGCGCGTGATCGCCGGCGAGCGCACCGGTTATGCCTATAGCGACGATCTCAGCCCGGAGAAGATTCGCAGGGCCGCTCGTGTCGCCGCCTGCATCGCCAAAGGCCCCTCCAAGGTCGACAAATCCGGATTTGCGGAAGCCAACAAGCGCGATCTGTATCCGGTTCTCCAGGCTCCCAACGAAACCAGTCTCACCGAGCGCGTGGATCTGGTGAAGCGAGCCGATCGGGCTGCCCGCGCTTATGACTCCCGGATTTTCCAGGTGCAAGCCAGCTATGGCGACAGCCTTCGCCACGTGCTGATCGCTAACAGCGACGGCGTCCTCAGCTTTGATCGCCAGCCCATGGCCCGCTTGAACGTCGGAGTGCTCGCTCGCCAGGGTAACGGCAGCCCGCATCAAGGTTATGCAGGCGGCGGCGGACGCGTATCGCTCGACTTTTTCCAGAACGAACATTCGCCCGAGGATTTCGCGAGCGAATCGGCCCGACAGGCCATCGTTCAACTTGACGCCGTGCCTGCCCCCGCCGGCGAGATGACTGTGGTGCTGGGCCCCGGCTGGCCTGGCATTCTGCTGCACGAAGCCGTGGGGCATGGCCTCGAAGCCGATTTCAACCGCAAGAAAGTCTCGGCCTTCAGCGATCGCATTGGACAGCAGGTTGCCAGCCCGTTATGCACCGTGATCGACGATGGCACCATCCGCGATCGTCGTGGCTCGCTGAACGTCGACGATGAAGGCGCGCCCACCCAGAAGAATGTCCTGATCGAGAAGGGTATCCTGCGCGGCTATTTGTTCGACAAGCTGTCCAGCCGTCTTCTGCGCTCCGGGGCCACCGGGAACGGACGCCGCCAAAGCTATCAACATATTCCGATGCCTCGCATGACCAATACCTTCATGCTGGCCGGCGAAAGCGATCCCGCCGAGATCGTACGATCCACGCCGCGCGGCCTCTATTGCGCCAATTTCGGCGGCGGCCAGGTGGACATTACCAGCGGCAATTTCGTCTTCAGCGCCTCGGAAAGCTACCTGATCGAGGATGGCCGCATCACTCGACCAGTGCGCGGCGCAACGTTGATCGGCAATGGCCCCGAAGCCCTGAAGTACGTCAGCATGGTCGGCAACGATCTGAAGCTGGACGAAGGCATTGGAATCTGCGGCAAGGAAGGCCAGTCGGTTCCGGTCGGCGTTGGGATTCCTACCGTCAAAATCGATCGCATGACCGTGGGCGGCACCTCGGGATGATCGACGCCGAGCTGGCCTCTCAAGTGGTCCGGCTCGCTCTCGACCGCGGCGCGAGCGATGCCGAATGCACGCTTTCGGAAGGCGAGGAATTTGCGGCCGGTGTCCGCATGCGTTCGCTCGAGACCCTGAAAGACGCCGGATCCCGAGGCGCGGGCCTGCGGATTTTGCTCGGTAAGCACGTCGGCTCGTCCTACACCTCCGATCTTTCAAGCGAAGGCATCCGCAAGCTGGTCGATTCGGCTTTCGAAATCGCGGCCATCTCCACTGAAGATCCGCACGCCGGTCTGCCCGACCCTTCCGAGCTCGGTTCGCTCTCCGGCGACCTGCAGCTCTACTCGGACGACATCAGCCGCATCGATACCGCGCAGCGAATCGACCACGCGCTTCAGGCTGAAGACGCCGCGCTGTCCGCAGACCCGCGCATCACCAATTCCGAAGGCGCATCCTTCGATGCCTATACCGGCGAACGTGTGTTCGCCAACTCGCGCGGCTTCCTGGGCTCCTACCGGGTCAGCAGTTGCTCATTGAGCACTACGCCGGTGGCTCGCGAAGGCGAATCGATGGAACGCGATTATTGGTATTCGCACGCTCGCAGTTACGCCCGGCTCGAAAGCCCGGCCGCAATCGGACGCAAAGCCGCCCAGCGCGCGCTGCGCCGTCTGGGCTCGCGCAAAGTGCAGACCCAGAAAGTGCCGGTAATCTTCGACCAGCTTACCGCCCGCTCGCTCATCAGCAACATTTTCGAAGCCGTCGACGGCGACTCGGTCTATCGCAAGGCTTCCTTCCTGGCCGACAAGCTCGGCGAGCGCATTGCGTCGGAAAACGTCACCATCATCGACGACAGCACTATCGCGGGCCTGTTCGGCACCTCGCCTTTCGATGACGAAGGCGTTCCGACACGGCGCACGGTGGTGATCGATCGCGGAATCCTTACCAGCTACCTGCTCAACACCTATACCGCCCGCAAGCTCGGCTTTCGAACCACCGGAAACGCGGCGCGCGGCCTCACCGGCAACGCCAGCGTCGGGCACGGGAATCTATACCTTGAAAAGGGCGATCGCTCACCCGAAGAGATCATCCGCGGAATCGCCAAAGGACTGTACGTCACGGAGCTGATCGGCTCCGGCGTGAACACCGTTACGGGTGATTATTCGCGCGGCGCCGCCGGCCAGTGGATCGAGAACGGCGAGTTCGCGTATCCTGTATCGGAGATCACCATTGCGTCGACGCTCCAGCAAATGCTGCTCGACATCGCATCCATAGGCTCCGATTTGGAATTTCGAGGCTCGGTGGCGTCGCCTACGCTGATGATCGGGGAGATGACCGTCAGTGGGCAGTAAGAGCGCAATCTACATCCTGGCCGCCATTCTATTGCTGGGCGGCGCATTGGCTTGGTACGTCAATCATCCCGCGACTGCGGCTAGCGCCCCGCCCCTGACGCCGGATGCCAAAGCCTACGTTCGCAATCTCCAGTTGAGCGACGTTACCATGAAGGCCACCGAAAGCTACGTCAGTCAGATGGTGACTGAAATCGAAGGTAAGATCACCAATGGCGGCACTCGCCCGGTGAAAGAGGTCGACGTTTTCTGCATCTTCTATAACAGGTATGGCGAGGTCGTGCTTCGCCAGCGCGTGCCCATCCTCAAGAGTCTGGTGAAGCCGGGCGAATCGCGGTCATTCCGCTTGCCCTTCGATGAAATTCCAGAAAGCTGGAATAACCAGATGCCGCAGTTGGTGATCGCGGGCATCGAGTTCGCTTAAATGGCGCGCATTCTTGTGGTGGAAGATGATGTCGGCCAGCTTGAAGTGCGGCGGCTGATTTTGGAGCAGTCCGGCTATGAGGTCGTGACCGCGCAAACTGCCGCCGAGGCGCTCGACCGCCTTCCCGGTTGCGAACTCGTGCTGATGGACCTGCAGCTTCCCACACCCGAGGATGGCATGCATCTGATCCGCGCCGCGTCCGGCGTAGCGCGCGTAATCGTGCTTTCGGGCGGCGAACATCGGAACATGCCGCCGGTGGATGCGTTCTTGACCAAGCCCTGCTCGTCTAGAAAGCTGCTCGAAACCATCGCCCGATTCTGTCTGTTGCTGCTGTGCTTTTCAGTACTCCACGCCGCGACCCTGAACGTCTCGCATCCGCGCAGCGAAATGGTTGCCGACCTCGATCTTCGCGCGCCGGGCGCCGATTGGAGCCAGGAAGGGAAAGAAGCGGCTCTCGCAACGGTCTTCGTGGATGGAAAAGCTCAGCAGCAGATCATGCTCTACGCCGGCGCCCGCCCGTTCACATATTCAGTTTTTCTGGGAGCGCTCGGGGCTGGCGAGCATGAAGTGGACGTCCGCGGCCCAGGCGTCGAGTTTTCGGCGGCCCGGTTTCACGAAGATTCATCGGACGTGATGGCCAACGCGCCAGTGTTGTATGCGCGCGCTAATACCATCGGGAAATTCACGGATATTCCGCTGATTGTTTATTGCGAACGGCTCTCCGATAACGGCGCCCCGTTCCTCCAGTACACCGTGATCTTTTCGAACGAAGATGGTGGCACTTCCACGCGCGCGCTGATGGCCCGCTGGGGACGAACCACGGATGTCGAGTACGTGTACCGGGTTTCTTCGGGACGCGCGACCATCCAGGCCGCCGGTCACAAAGAGGTCGAGTTTCGCGGCCAGCGCGATGGAACCCATCCGTTGCTAATGCCTATCACCGACAACAATATGATCGGCGAGGCCGGCGTCCCTACTCCTATCCGGTATCAGATCGCACCCATTCTCGTCGACCTCACCGGACACTCGCGCGAAGAGGTGATCGATCAACATCCGATGGCTTACGAAGTCATGGCCAAGGAACTGCAGCGCGAGGGTAAGCTGCGGCCCTTTGGCGTCGTCGATGGCGAGAAGGTCAGCGATCCGTTGAATTATTTATATTTCGAAATCAAGCTGGCAAAACGCGAGTCTTTCGTCGCGACGCTGGTGCACCTGAAAAACGACCCGCGCTGGTACAGCTCGCATCTTGGTCATGCTGACTTCGCGATCCGGACCTGGACGCGCAACGCGGCCGAAAGCGGGGGCGGGTTCGTGCGCACAACGGTCGAGTTGCCACCCGGAACCAGGCCGGATCAGATCTCCGAACTTGGCTTCGAATGCATCGTCCCGGAAAAAGCTTCGTCCGATTCAGCCTGCCGTGTAGAAGCCGTGACTAAATGCTTCTTTCTGGATCGCGATTACCGGCCGGCTCCCAACCTGTGGACGCTGGCGGCGCCGCAAGACATCGCGGCTGGCCAAATATGGACATCCGGGTTAAAGTAACCCCGAAAAGTTCGAAGACCGAGCTGACGGGCTATTTGCCGGATGGGACTTGGAAAGTGAAGATCGCGGCCGCGCCGGAAAAGGGCAAAGCCAACCGCGCACTGTGCGACTTCCTCGCCGAAAAGCTGGGCGTCGCGAAGTCGAGAATTCGGATCGTCTCGGGCGAGACCTCGCACCTCAAGCGAATTCACGTCGATGAGTGACCGACCTGTGCGGCCAGAGCAGAAGGCCGATGCCCGCCGCGAGTGTCGCGAGCGCAATCCACTGCGTGTAGGAAAGCCCGAAATGCAGCCCTTGTTCGTGATAACGGAAGAATTCGATGATGAAGCGCGCGCTGGAATACAGCGCCAGATACCATCCCAGAATCGAGCCGGATGCGTGCGGTTTGCTGATCGTGCGATAGAGGAAAACAAAGATTAGCGCGTCGGCCACCGATTCGTACAGCTGGGTGGGATGCAATGGAACGCCCAATGGAACTCCGGTCAGATTATAGGCTTCCGGATTCTTGAACGTGACCGCCCAAGGCAGATGGCACTCGATTCCCCAGCAGCAGCCGGCCGACAAGCAGCCCAGCCGGCCAATGGCTTGTCCGAGCGCTATGCCTGGCGAGAAGACGTCGCAAGTATTGAGCACCGGCAGGCGGTTGTGGCGCATATAAAGGATAGCCGTCACGAATGCGAGCAGGAAGCCGCCCTGATAGACTCCCGCGGCTTGCAGGGTGCTTAGCGAAAACAGCGAAGCGGAATCGTTCCAATAGGATTTCCAATCGAACAGGATCATGAACAGCTTGGCGCCAGCCAATCCGGCCAGCGCGCAATAGATGGCGAGATTGGTGACGGGCTCCGGGGGCAGCTTGGCCCGCCGAGCTAATCGGACGGTGACCCAGAGAGCGACTAAGAAAGCGAGGGCGACCAGAGTGCCGTAAGTCGGAATGAAGAACTTTCCGATGGATACCAGCTTAGGAAACATTTCTTATTTACCTCGGCCCTTTTCTCATTTACCTCGGCACGTCGACGGCTTCCGCCTTCTTTTCCGCGTGCGCCACATGTCCAGCAGAAGCAGACAGGCCCCGATGGTGATGGCGCTGTCGGCTACGTTAAAGGCCGGAAAATAATAGGGGCCCCAATGTACTTCGACGAAATCGGTAACGGTTTTGTGTACAACGCGATCGTAAAGGTTGCCAAAGGCGCCTCCCAGGACCAACCCCAGGCCGGTCCGCAAAAGAGGCCCATGGTTTCCGGCCGGATCGGGCCGCGCCAGAACCGCGGAAATTACAAACAGCACAGCTAGCGAGAAACCGATCAAAAGAACATCCCGCCAGGGATTGGATGCATCGGCGAGCAGTCCAAAAGCGATGCCAGGATTTTCGGTGTGCACGATGTTGAAGAAGCCTGGAATCACGGCCAGCGAATCCCAGGGCGAAAAATGGCTCTTAATAGCTTCTTTCGTGAGCCGATCGAGCAAAACGACGGCAGCGGCAATGAAAAACGGCACAACGCGCTGGTTCATCTCACTCGCCTGATATTTCTTTCACGGCATCTCTGCAGGCGGCGCAAATAGTTGGGAAGTCCGGATCATCGCCGACGTCGGTGGTGTATTTCCAGCAACGCTCGCACTTCTCTCCCTGAGCGCGCTCGATCTCGACCGACAGCCCATCGCCAGACCCGCGCTCCAGAGCAACCTGCGACACGATGAACAAACCCGGCAGCTCGTTCAAGTATTCATCGAACAGCGGGTAAAGCTTGTCGCCGGCTTTGATGCGCACTCTGGCTTCGAGCGGCGCGCCGATGAATTTTTCCTGGCGGGCCATTTCCAGTTGCTTCAACACCACATCCCGCGCCGCGATCAGCCCGTTCCAGTTATGCAAGCGGCTGCGTTGCCCGGCGGCAAAACCGGCGGTTAGCTCATCCGGCTGCGGAAATAACGCCAGATGCACGCTATCCGGGCTGCCTTCCGGTTTCCGCAAATAGCCCCACACTTCCTCGGTAGTGAAGGCCAGAAGCGGCGCGATCAACCGCACCAGAGCGTAAGTGATGCGATAAATGGCCGTCTGGGCGCTGCGCCGGAGGGTCGATTTCGGAGCGGCGGTATACAGGCGATCCTTCGAGGCGTCGAAATAAATCGCACTGAGCTCAGCGGTCGCGAAATCGTAAACGGCACGGTAGACTTTGTGGAATCCGAACTCCTGATAGGCAGCCAGACAATCCGACACCAGGGTCTCGGTGCGCGAAAGAATCCAAAGATCGATCTCCTGCATATCGGCGGGAGTGACCGCGTCAGCCACGGGATCGAAGTCGTTCAGATTGCCGAGCGCCCATTTAAAGGTATTACGGAACTTGCGGTAAGCCTCGCTAAGGCGCGCCAGGATAGTATCGGAGAGCCGTACATCTTCGGAGAAATCAACCGACGACGCCCACAGGCGCAGGACATCGGCGCCGTGCTTGGGGATGACTTGATCGGGATGAATTCCGATGCCTTGGGATTTCGACATCGCTCGGCCCTGTTCATCGAGGGTCCAGCCATTGGTGGCGCACTCGCGGTACGGCGCTTCGCCCTTCAGACCAACGCCGACCAGCAGCGAGCTATGGAACCAGCCGCGGTACTGATCGCCGCCTTCCAGATACATGTTCGCGGGCCAAGGCAGGCCGTTTTCCGGGGTCAGGACGGCGAGATGGCTCGAGCCGGAGTCGAACCAGACGTCGAGAATATCGGTCTCTTTGCGAAATTCGTTGTGGCCGCAGCGCGAGCAGGCTATGCCAGGCCCGATCAGATCGGCGGCCGAGTAAGCGTACCAGGCGTCGGCGGTTTCCTTGGCGAAGAGCGCGACCACGCGGTCAAGAATCTTGCGATCCGTGAACGGCTCCTGGCAGTTTTCGCAGTAGAACACAATGATCGGTACGCCCCAGATCCGCTGCCGCGAGATGCACCAATCGGGGCGCGTGGCAATCATGTTGGACATACGCTCGTCGCCCCAGGAGGGTATCCACTTGACGGCTTGGATGGCTTTGAGGGTGCGCGCACGAAGATCGTTGCGGTCCATCCCTATGAACCACTGTTCGGTGGCGCGAAAAATTGTGGGGTTGTGACAGCGCCAGCAGTGCGGATAGCTGTGCGTGATCTTTTCCTCACCCAGCAGCGCGCCGCGCGATTTCAGAATCTCATTGACGATGGGGTTCGCCTGCCAGACGGTTTTGCCGATTAACTCTTCGGGCAGCCGGCCGGCCGCGCCTTCGGCATGAAAGATTTTGCCGGCGGGATCGACGGGGCAATAAACCGGAAGCCCATATTTGGCGCCGACTTCGAAATCTTCCGCGCCGTGCCCAGGCGCAGTGTGGACCGCGCCGGTGCCCTGATCGAGCGTCACGTGCTCGCCGAGAACGCCCAGCGAATCGCGATCGAGAAATGGATGGCGAAAGATCGCGCCCTCGAGCTTCGAGCCCGTGAAACCGGCGATGACCTTGGGCTCGCTCCAGCCGAGTTTCTCGCCGACGGTCTTGAGCAATTCGAGCGCGACGATGTAGACATCGCCATTGACTTCGGCGGCCACGTACTCAAATTTCGGATGAAAGGCGATGGCGACGTTGGCCGGAATGGTCCAGGGCGTAGTGGTCCAGATCAGGCCATAGACTTTGCGGCCGGCGAGCGCGGGGTCGATCAATGCCGGGTCGGACGTTAACGCAAAGCGGACCCAGATGGAGACGCTATTGTGGTTCTCGTATTCGATTTCCGCTTCCGCCAGCGCGGTGCGGTGATGGATGCACCAGTTGACCGATTTCAGGCCCTTGTAGACGTAACCGCGATCGAGGAACTCGACAAAAGCTCCCGCGATGATGGATTCGTATTGCGGGCTCATCGTGAGATAAGGATCCTGCCAGCGGCCGAAAACTCCCAGGCGGATAAAATCGCGGCGCTGCAGGTCGACGTACTTGGCGGCGTATTTGCGGCACTCGGCGCGGATCTCGACAGCGGTCATGTGGGCTTTGCGAGAGCCGAGCTGGCTGTCGACCTTGGCTTCGATGGGCAGGCCATGGCAATCCCAGCCGGGCACGTAGGGCGAATCGTAGCCCTGCATGGTTTTTGTTTTTACGACGAAGTCCTTGATGACTTTGTTGAAGCCGGTTCCAAGGTGGATTTCGCCGTTGGCGTAAGGCGGCCCGTCGTGCAGAACGTACATGGGACGGCCGGCGCGGGCGGCGCGAATCTTGGCGTAGAGGTCCTCGGCCTCCCATCGAGCCAATAATTTAGGCTCCATTTGCGGGAGGTTGGCCTTCATCGGAAAGTCGGTACGCGGGAGATTGACAGTTTTCTTATAGTCCACGCTGGTCGCGCCCATGGGGATACTTTTATCGTACTAGATGTGGTCGGCGGAGGACCGGGAGTTAAGGGTTTCGCGGGCGTATGATCGCCTCAATTTATTGGAGTGCGACGACACGCCAGCGAAAGGCTTTACGCCACAATTCCGCAATCTCCTTTTCCATCACCATAGAGTACAGTTCAACGTCTATGTCCTGTTCTGCATCATGACCGTCTCGCAAGGCATCAATCCACTGATTATTTGGTACGACAATAATTGCCTCGGCCTCTGAAAACGGCAACTCATCACAGCGTATTCGCCATTCGCGCTCCCACGTCCAATCGATGATGGGGTCGCAGGCCAACTCGAAACGCACATGACGCCATCGCAGTTCATCCGGCAGGATGTTGAAATCACTTTCAGGTTGATAGATAACTGGTCTGCCACCGCGATCATAAATCCATGACTTTTCGAACATCAATCCGAACTGGGAATAACGTCTGAACGGATACGGGCGGACAAAAGCATCAGTGAACGCCGCAAGGGGAGCTTCTGTAAAGCATACGCACTTATAACTCCCCCGAATCAGCGATGCTCCCCCAATCAAGCGACGTTCGCTGATGATAGCAGTTAATCTATCGAAGGCGTCTTCCGGGGATTCACCGCTGGTGAAATGAATGAGCTTTTGACTAATATCAAAACGATTGGCCATCAATGCAACCGGGTATAGCTTACCATGCACCCTAACAGTGTCCGGCGGTACTCTAGCTGGTGTACAATTGTACATATATGCCCGTGGAGTGGGACCCGCGGAAGGCCCTGCTCAACGCTCGCAAACACGGCGTTCAATTTGCCGACGCCGTAGCGGCCCTCGAAGACGATCGGGCATTAACGATTGGCGATCTCGCCTCGGATGAGGAGCGGTGGGTGACGATCGGGCTAGATGCGTTCGGGCGCGTGATTGTCCTTGTTTATACTTGGCGCGGCGAGTCGGTAAGGCTGATCTCAGCGCGCAAGGCTACGACGAATGAGCGGCGGTTGTATGAGGAAAACATATGAAACGTGAATATGACTTTTCAAAAGCGAAGCGCGGACGGGTGATGCCCGTTCCAAAAGGGAAAACGAGAATCACCATTCGTCTGGATGAGGAAGTGATCGCTTGGTTCCGCAATCAGGTAACGAAGGCCGGCGGCGGGAACTACCAGAGTCTGATTAACGGAGCGCTGCGGGACCACATTGCACGTTCCCGGGAGCCGCTGGAAGCTACGCTGCGGCGAGTGATCCGGGAAGAGATTCGGCGAGCCGGCTAGATTGCCGCGTGCTTGCGTTTAGAATAACTGCATGGGGTTTTGCCTCCGGCGCCCACTCTTTAGTCTTTTCATCGCGGCTCTGCTCTGGGCCGCCGGACCCGGTTTCCGCAGCCAGGCGCAACTCGACGAACACTACAGCAAGCATGGGTTCGAGTTTGGCCATATCAGCAAGCAGGATTATCTGCGGCTGGCACAGGAACTCAGAGACGCCCCACCCGGCGGCCCGATTCTCGAAGCCCGACGATCAAACGGCGAGTTCAGCCGGTTCGATCGGCGTCATGGCTATTTCGGCGCCTACAATCCGGACCGCACCATCCGCACGTTCTTCGTCCCCAACGACGGCGAACGCTACTTCCGGCGGCAGGCCAGGCGAGCCTATGACTGACGAGCAGATGAACGCCTACTTGCGCGACAACGGATATCCGGAGCATGTCATTCGAGCCGGGCGCGCGGGTTTGATCGACGGCTGGCGGAAGTTCGTCGAATCGGTCGAGCATGGATACAAGCTGGGCCTGGAAGACTACCGCAACGATCTGGATTTGCGCGGAATTATCGCCATGGTTGGTCTCGACGCCGAGGTCCAAAGCCTCGATCGCCGATTTGAAGCCATGCTCACCGATCGCGATAAACGCGTCTGGGAAACGTCCGCTGGCGAGCCTTTCTGGGACTTCGGCTATCCGAAAAACGCGCAAGGCGAGCTTCTGGAAGGCCTTACAACAGAAGGACTTGCTCCTTAAACATTGTCATCTCTATAGACATCAAGTAGATTCCGTGCTAACCTGCGGCTGATGTCGAGTCTCGGCCATCTCAAGCTGCTCGAAGCCGAAAGTATCCATATCTTTCGGGAAGTCGCGGCGGAGTTTCAGCGTCCGGTGATGCTTTATTCGATCGGCAAGGATTCGTCGGTGCTCTTAAGGCTCGCGCAGAAGGCTTTTTATCCCGGCGCGATTCCTTTTCCGCTGCTGCACATCGATACCACCTACAAATTTCGCGAGATGATCGAATTCCGCGACAGCTACACCCGTGAAGTGGGCGCGAAGCTGATCGTGTATACCAATCAGCAGGCCATCGCAGAAGGCGCGAATCCGTTTCGGCTGGGGACGCAGCGCTGCTGTGGATTGCTCAAAACGAAAGGTCTGCTGGATGGCCTGCGCGCCGGCGGCTTTGATGCGGCCATCGGCGGGGCGCGGCGCGACGAAGAAAAATCGCGCGCCAAGGAACGCATCTTTTCCTTTCGCGATGCCAACGGGCAATGGGATCCCAAGAACCAGCGGCCGGAGTTGTGGAATCTTTTCAACGCGCGAATCGAGCCTGGAGAAAGCCTGCGGGTGTTTCCTTTGTCGAACTGGACGGAGATGGATGTGTGGCAATACGTCCATGTCGAGAAGATTCCGATCGTGCCGATGTATTTCGCCAAAGACCGCCAGATGCTGGTGCGCGGCGATTCACTGATTCCCCTCGAGCAGCCTTTTATCCCGATGCTGCCTGGCGAGAAGGCTCAATTGGTGCGCTGCCGGATGCGCTCGCTGGGCTGCAGTCCGTGTACGGGAGCGATTCGCTCCGACGCCGACACGGTGCCCAAGATCATCGAAGAACTGGTTTCGTTCCGTCGCTCGGAGCGCGAGAATCGCGTAATCGACCACGATCAGGACGGCTCCATGGAAATGAAGAAGCGAGAAGGGTACTTCTGATGGCCGCTTTAGCTGACCGCCCTCTCGCTTTCGACATTGAAATTTTTCTCGCCCAGGAACAGGCCAAGGATTTGCTGCGATTCACCACCGCCGGGAGTGTGGACGACGGTAAGTCAACCCTCATCGGCCGGCTTCTTTTCGATTCGCAGAACGTTTACGAAGATCAATTGAAGGCGGTGACCAAGGCGTCGGTGAACCGGTCGGCGGGCGCCATCGATTTTTCGCTGCTGACCGACGGCTTGCGGGCGGAGCGCGAACAAGGCATCACCATCGATGTCGCATACCGCTACTTCGCTACCGCGCGCCGCAAGTTCATCATTGCCGACACGCCAGGCCACGAGCAATACACGCGCAACATGGCGACCGGCGCATCCACAGCGGACCTGGCGATAATTCTGATCGACGCCCGCAACGGCATCCTGCCGCAGTCGCGACGGCATGCCTACATCGCATCTCTGCTGGGCATTCCGAATTTTGCGATCACCGTCAACAAAATGGACCTGGTCGATTACGACGAAGCAGTCTTTCGCGCCATCGAGCAGGAATTCCACGAATTCCTGGGACGCCTGGACGGGACACCGCGTCTTTATTTCCTGCCGATCAGCGCGCTGGAAGGCGACAACGTGGTGCGCCGGAGCCGGAAGATGCCCTGGTTCGAAGGCCCAAGTTTGCTCGAGTTTCTGGAGACAGTGCCTGTGCTGGACCGGGTGCGCGAGGCGGCGTTTCGCTTTCCGGTACAGCGGGTGATACGTCCCGACCAGAGCTTTCGCGGCTATGCCGGCCAGATTGTCTCGGGCACGGTGCGCGCGGGCGACGCCATTCTGGCGTTTCCTTCGGGTCAACGGTCGCGTGTGCAGAGCATTGAGACATTCGACGGGCCGCTTCAGGAAGCCGTCGCACCGATGTCTGTCACTCTCACTCTCCAAGACGAGCTGGACATCAGCCGCGGCGACATGATCGCGCCCGTGGAAAATCTGCCGCAGGTGGCACGGCAGTTCGATGCCAGCGTGGTGTGGCTGAACGAGCAGCCGCTCGATCCTTCGAAAGCGTATCTAATCAAGCACACGGCTCAGAACGTCGCAGCCGAAATAAAAGCCATAAAGCATCGAGTGAATATAACCACACTGGAGCACGAGTCTGCCGCGCGCCTGGAGATGAACGCCATCGGAGTGCTGCGAATCGAGACCAGCCGGCCGATTTATTTCGACGCTTACTCGGAGAACCGCACCACCGGCGGCTTCATACTGCTCGACCCTGCAACCAATGCGACCGTGGGCGCCGGGATGATTCTTTCGGCGGTGCAGGCGGATCGCACGCGCCGAACAGTCGAGCTGAAGCTCGGCCGGGTGACGGCGGCGGAAAGGATTGCGCGCTACCGGCACGCGGGAGCAATCGTGGGGCTCGGCCGTAGGGAGCAGCTGGCCTGGCTCCTGGAGCGTAAGTTGTTCGATCGAGGATGCGCGGTGGTGATCACAACCGACGCTGGCGTGGACGCCTCTGCTACCGGCTTACTCGTGTTGCTGCTTTCTGACGCGGCGTCTGATTTGCCCGCCGACGATGCGCGAGCGGCCGACGAGATCATTCGAAGGCTGGAGGAATCGGGCGTGCTGCTGCCGGATGAATCGCTGACCGGGGGCGAGGGAATTTAGAATGACGCTCGAAACGAAAATCAATGACGCTGCAACCCTGATCCGCGACGTGCTTTCGAAAGATCAATCGCCGGCCTGCGTCACTTGCAGTTTTCAAGCCGAATGCATGGTGGTAGTGGATCTATTGGTAAGCCAGCAGAAGGATATCCCAGTGTTGTTTCTCGAAACCGGCTACCATTTCCCGGAAACTTACGCTTATCGCGACCAGATGACGGAGCGGTTGCGGCTGAACCTGGTCAATCTCTCTTCCAAACTCAGCGTGGCTGAGCAAGAGACTCAGTTCGGCATCCTCTATCAGAGCGCACCGGACCGCTGCTGCGGGATGCGAAAGGTGGAACCGCTTTTCCGTGGACTCGCGGGTTACGGTGTTTGGTTCACCGCCCTGCGCCGCGAGCAATCGCCCACTCGATCGAATCTTCAAACGGTCGATCAGTTCAAGCTGCCGGGCGGCCAGCAGCTACTGAAGGTGAGTCCCTTGGCATCCTGGACCAACGCGGAAGTGTGGCAATATCTGAAGCGTCGCGGCATTCCAGTGCTTCCGTTGTATGACAATGGATATTCGAGTATCGGCTGCGCGCCATGCACCACTCTGCCCGCCGATCCGGATAATTTGAGATCTGGCCGCTGGGGCGGCCGCAAGCTGGAGTGCGGAATCCACATCGCCAGCGATTGACCCGCGAGCAGACAGAAACATGGAAATCGTTCTCGGATTTCTGATTGCCGTCGCCATCGGTATCACGGGCGTGGGCGCGGGCATCATCACGGCGCCCGTTTTGATCCTGTTCTTCCACATGCCGGCCGCGCACGCAGTGGGGACAGCGCTGGCATTCGGCGTGGCGGTAAAGCTATTAGTTGTTCCGATGCAACTGTATCGCAAACAGGTGGACTTTCGGGTGCTCGGATACATGCTCGCGGGCGGATTGCCCGGCGTATTGATCGGGTCCGCGCTTCTGGCGAAAATGAACACGCCGGGCCGGCAAGGAATTTTATTCGCCGCGCTGGGCTCGACCATCGTTATCATGGCGGCGCTCAATCTCTACCGTCTGTGGCTTCGTCCCATGCACCAGCCGATCCACGATCGCTCGCGCTGGCTTCCGCTGGCAACCCTTCCCATCGGCGCGGAGGTCGGCTTTTCCTCGGCCGGCGCGGGAGCGCTGGGATCGCTAGTCCTGCTGGCGATTACTCCGCTCACTGCCGCGCAAGTGGTGGGGACTGACCTGTTTTTCGGGCTATGCGTGGCGCTGGTCGGCAGCGGATTTCAGCTGACCGCAGGCAATTACGATCCGTTGATACTGACCAGGCTGGTTATCGGCGGTTTGTTAGGGGCGCTGGCTGGAACGTATCTCGCCACGGTTGCGCCGCAACGCGCGTTTCGCGTGGCGTTATCGCTCTGGCTGATTACCCTCGGCATCCAATTATGCTGGAACGGCGTTAAACAATGGTGACACTGCGACGAATGGGCGTGATCATGCATCTAACTTATGAGGGCGAATGTGAACGGTCGCGGATACGAATGGTCGGCGGATTATCCGCTACTATCACGCCTGAGCTGGCCGTCTTTTCTAAATTCTAAACGCGCTCAACGGATTACAGTCATTACGCTGGCTGTTCTACTGCTAATCGCTGGCATTATCCTCGAGTTCAGAAATTCCTGGCTGCAGTCGCGGGTCTTCCAAGTAGCGGACCGGCACCTCACGTATCGTGTCGCAGATGGTCCCAGCCATGCCATCGATTACCCGGCCGCCGGTCCCTACGATTGGGCGCTCGGCTATGCGCGCATGCCGGTTTTCCTCTACCGCTTGCAGGCCGCGGGGTTTCACGTGGATGCGCAGGCGGAGGATTCGAAATTTTACTCGATCCTCGCGCGCAGCGGTGTGTATCCCGTTTATCCGCAAAAGGATCAGGCCGGGCTGCAGATCACGGATCGCGACGGACGGGCCTTGTTCGCTGCGACGCAGCCGAGGCGGATCTACCGGAACTACGCCGATATTCCACCCTTGGTGGTGAATACGCTGCTATTTATCGAGAACCGCAACATGCTCGATTCCAGGCACCCTAATCGGAATCCGGCGGTGGAATGGGACCGCTTGAGCAAGGCCATGCTCGACTACGGCTTGCATGCGATCGATCCGCGCCATCGCGTTATTGGCGGCAGTACTCTGGCGACGCAGCTTGAAAAAATGCGCCACTCCCCCGGCGGTCGAACGCACTCGCCCCTCGAAAAATTCCGGCAGATGACCTCGGCGACTTTGGCGGCTTATCAACAAGGGACCATCACGCTGGAGGCTCAGCAGGCAATCGTACGCGATTATCTCAACTCGATTCCTCTGGCGGCGTCGGCGGGATATGGCGATGTGGAGGGGCTAGGTGACGGACTGTGGGCGTGGTACGGCGATGACGCTTCCAAAGTTGACGCGTTGCTGTTGGTTCCTGAATCGAACCTGAGCGCCAGCCAGATGGCCGATCGTGCACGCGCGTACCGGGAAGTACTCTCGCTGCTGCTGGCGCTGCGCGCGCCGGGCCATTATCTGGTGGATCAACCGGATAACCTGACCGTTCAAACCGATCGTTATCTATACGCTCTGTGCGAGCGAAAGATGATCTCGGCGCGCTTGCGTGACCTGGCTCTGGCGGCTCGTGTTCAGCTTCTAAGACGCGCGCCTGCACGAACACCGGAAAACTTTGTGGAAAACAAAGCGGCCAACACGGTTCGGGTTTCGCTGCTGCCGCTGCTCGGACTTCCGAGCATATACGAACTCGACCGTCTGGATCTGACCGTTCGCACGACCATCGATCAGAGAGCACAGCAGCGCGTGACGCGGTTTTTCGAGCGGGTGGCCGATCCCAAACAAGCGCAAGCCGCCGGACTGGCGCAATATCAACTTTTGCAGCGGGGCGATCCGTCGAAAGTAGTCTACAGCTTCACTCTTTATGAGCGCGCTTCGGGCGTTAACCTGCTGCGCGTTCAGACGGATAATTTTAATCAGCCATTGAATATCAATCAGGATACTAAGCTGGAGCTTGGTTCGACGGCTAAGCTCAGGACGCTGATCAGCTACCTGGAGATCATCGCAACTCTGCACCAGCGCTACGTCCAGCTCCCACCCGCGAAATTGAAAGCCGTGGCGACGCAGCCTGACGATCATTTGACCGAGTGGGCGTTGAATTATCTGGCGACGGCGCAGGATCGCAGCCTGAAGACGATGTTAGAGGCCGCGCTGCAGCGCAAATACTCCGGTAATCCAGGTGAGACGTTTTTCACCGCTGGGGGCGCGCATCACTTCGAGAATTTCGAGAGGTTCGAGAACGGGCAGATGTTTACCGTCAGCGCGGCCTTCCAAAATTCCGTCAACCTGGCGTTCATCCGGCTGATGCGCGATATCGTGAACTACTACCGTTTCCGCGTGCCGGGCGCGTCACCGGCCGTGCTTCAGGATTGGGACGATCCGGCGCGTAGACGGTATCTGGGCCGCTTCGCCGACCAGGAAGGGCGGCTTTACCTGGGGCGTTTCTACGACAAATACCGCGGCCAAGCTCCGGATCAGGCGCTCGAAACGCTGCTGCATGGCATAGTGCATCTGACGCCATTGCGCGCCGCCGTCATCTATCGTTCCGTGCGTCCCGACGCCAGCCTGGATCAGTTCACGGCGTTCATGAAAGCTCATCTTCCCGCCGGCGCGCTGGTGCGCGAGGATCCAGCCAAACTTTACGTGAAGTTTGGGTCTGAGAAATTCAATTTGTCCGACAGAGGCTACTTGGCTCACGTCCATCCGCTCGAGTTATGGATGCTGGATTATCAGCATCGGCATCCGGGCGCACATTTGAAAAACCTATGGGCCGCGAGCGCTACCGAGCGCCAGGATGTGTACTGGTGGTTGTTCAAGACCGAGCACAAGACGGCTCAGGATAATCGCATCCGCACCCTGCTCGAGCAGGATGCATTTCGCGAAATCTGGAAATCCTGGAAGGGGCAAGGCTATGCGTTCGATTCGCTGGTTCCTTCTTACGCGACCACCATCGGAGTATCGGGTGACACGCCGGCGGCCTTGGCCGAGTTGGCGGGAATCGTGCTAAACGACGGCATGCGATACCCGGCCATGAAGATCGACCAGCTGCATTTCGGCCAGGGTACGCCGACCGAGACGGTAGTAAGCCGCGACATTCCGGCCGGGAAACGCGTCTTCGCTCCCGAGATCGCCGCGCTGGTTCGGCAGGAGATGATCGGCGTGGTGCAAAATGGAACCGGCCGGCGCGCGGTCAAGTCGATTGTTTTGTCGGACGGCAAAGTAATTCCGGTGGGAGGCAAGACCGGCACGGGCGACAATCGGCTGGAGAGCTTCTCGGCGTCGGGACATGTGATCGGTTCGAAGCCGGTGAGTCGAACCGCGACATTCGTGTTCACGGTTGGCGACCGTTTTTATGGGACGATTATCGCGTATGTGCCCGGGCAGAATGCGGGTTCCTACGAATTCACCAGCGCTCTTGCCGTTCAGATTTTTAAAGATTTAGCTCCCGAGATCAAGCCGTTGATCGAGCGTACCGAACACGGTTTAGCGCCTTCCGATTACGCGTTTCGAAGCAACTGATCCGGTTTTTAGAATTACTGTGGTCTGGCCTGATTTCGCCGATGAGCAAATTACGTGAGCCAGCCTCCATCACAGCAAGGTACAATTACGGTCAGTAAACCTAAATTAGTCTTTGGCCAGGATCGGTCGAACGGCAAGAGCGTGAAAAAGTCACGAAGCGACTCCCATAGCCCGCAAGGCAGCCTCTTCAGCGAAGGTAGTTCCAGAAGAAAAAGAAGCAGCAAGGTGCGCCTTCCGGCGTTGGATAATACTCCCGAAGGTCTGAAGGCCCTTATCGCCGCTAATCGTCAGTTTAGGGAAGTTTCTTGGCCCGCACCTTTCAACAAGACAAGACACCAACTCCACCTGGGGGACGCTCGCGATCTGTCCTGGATTCAGGACGGGTCGGTGCATCTCGTTGTGACATCGCCGCCATATTGGACATTGAAAGAGTATGCCTCCGGCAACGAGAACCAAATGGGACACTTCGAGGAGTATGAGCACTTCCTATCGGAATTGGACCGCGTTTGGCGAGAGTGCGCTCGAGTACTGGCCGGGGGGGGGCGCATTTGTTGCGTAGTGGGCGATGTTTGTATCGCGCGAAAGAAACAAGGCAGGCACTTCGTCGTACCGCTTCACGCAGATATACAGGTGCGAGCTCGCAGATTCGGGTTGGACTGCCTTCAACCAATTATTTGGCACAAAATCGCCAATGGTGCGACGGAGGTGCAGGGTAACGGGAGCGGTTTCTATGGCAAACCATACCAGCCTGGAGCCATCATCAAGAACGACGTTGAATACATTCTGTTCCTTCGAAAGGGGGGCGAGTATAGGTCCGCTCCCGTGATTCAAAAGGCGCTCTCGATGCTCACGCGAGAAGAGATGAAGGCTTGGCAGCGTTCCATTTGGACGGACCTTCGCGGTGCATCGACCCGAGAGGGTCATCCGGCGCCCTATCCTGTGGAACTGGCCGAGCGTCTAATTAAACTATTTTCGTTCGCCGGTGACACCGTACTCGATCCGTTCGCCGGCACTGGGTCGACTTCCATGGCTGCTATTATGTCAGGCAGAAACTCGATAGCCAACGAAATTGAACCATCGTACGTCGAGATCGCTCGCAAGCGTATTGGGAAACTGGCGAAGCAGCCTCGAATAGTGGGAGCAACGGAAGCCGAGGTAATCGTTGACGGAGCGGCCAGCACAGAACGAGTACCGGCTGTTAGCGGAGTTCAGGCGCATCTTTGAGGGAAAGGCCTACAAGCATCGTTCGTCCAATCAGGGCGACTTCGTCGCGATGCACCTATACGAGGATCTCATCGCAATCAACCGCTCCTCAAAGCTAATCGATTCAGCGATCAATCGCAGGGAGCGTGTCTTAAATGTGCAGAATAGACGGCACGGTGTTACGGCGCGTCGTGGAGACGGAACATTCGGTGAACTTATCCCTGGAGAGGCGCCTATCACCGACGAGGGCTACCAGGTTGCACGAGGACCGATTTCGACCGTCGAGATCGGCGTTGAGGTGAAGATCTTAGCGAAGGCCATGATTAAGCAGATAGACCGTGTTATCAACGACCTTCGAAATCAGGTCGTTCAATTCAGGCGCGGCGGCGGCAATCCGATCTGCGCGGCGGTTATAGGCATCAATCATGCCGAAAGCACCGTTGGGTATGAAGGTGAACGACCATTTCCGACGACGGGTAAGTCCGGCTTCCTTCACCCCTATCAAGAAGGACCGGAAGCTGAACGTCGCTTGCGAGCCGAAGCCGCTTCAGAATACGATGAGTTCCTACCTTTGCTGTTCAAAGCAACCAACGCTCCTCCCTATCCGTTTGCGTGGGTTGATTACGATAGGACCCGGCTTGATTATTCCGCGGCTCTATCTCGGATCAGCTCGCGCTATCAGCAAAGATTCTAACTGGCGCCCGCGGCTCGGTTCTTGACTTTCCCGGTCCGAGTATTTTACTGTAAACATTCGACTTGGCCACGCTGCGGCCCGCTAAGCGAATCTATGCCAGACCGCGACATGCTGCTCGATTCCAATCTGGACAGCGTGGAAATCGCGGAGGCTGCGGTTCTCCAAGAGGCGCACGCCATTGGGTTTGGTGAAGAGGAGTTACATCAGTTGGGAATGGCGGTTCGTGAAAGCATGGTGAATGCCGTGGTTCACGGAAACCGCTACAATGCGCGCAAGAAGGTGCATGTTTCCGTGACCAAAGGCCCTGATCGCCTCACGGTGGTGATCGCCGACGAAGGCGAAGGCTTTGAAATGGTCGACGTGCCTGATCCGCTCGCGGAGGAGAATCTGCTGCGGCAGTCCGGCCGGGGGCTGCTTCTGATTCAGGCGTTCGTCGACGAGTTTCAGGTTCGCCGCGGGCAGCCCGGCGGGACCGAAGTGCGAATGGTGAAGTACCTGGCGAAAGCCAGTTGATGGGATCCAAGAATATTGAGGGAGGCAATTCGTGAGCGTTAAACTGAGCACACGCAAAGTGGGCGACGTAACAGTAATCGATGCGGCTGGTCGGATCACCCTGGGCGAGGGCGCCAGCAGTTTTCGGGATATGATCCGGGATTTAGCTAACAAGGGCGAAAAGAAAATTCTGATCAACCTGAGCGAGGTTTCCTACATTGACAGCTCGGGAATTGGAGAGATGGTGTCCAGTTTCACGACCGTGACCAATCACGGCGGTCAGTTGAAACTGCTGGGGCTGAGCAAGCGGGTGAAGGACCTGTTGCAAATCACCAAACTTTACACCGTTTTCGAAGTGTTCGACGACGAAGCTGCCGCGGTTCGCAGCTTCGCCTAACGGCTGGCGCTGAAGTCGGTTCCAAGGCCCGGCGCCCGCGTCAGATGAGGCGCTCCGAGTCTATAGAAACGCCGGAAACAGCTGCGGCAGCGGTGCGAGTCGAGAAACAATAGGCGAAGGAAGGCCAGCGACAGGCTGAATCGGCGAGAGGGTCGCACATTCCTGGAGCCGCAGCTGGGGCAACTTGTTTCCAGAGTGATTTTCATACTTACATAGAGGCCCAGCGGGAGGAATTTTCTCACGGGCGGAATAGAATAAAATCCCCTTATGGCGGAAGCACGCGAGCGGCGGCTCGGCGCGGGTCATCCGCCGCATGTTATCGTTGCTCCGGATGCTCTCTGCGCGTGGAATGTTTTTCATCGCTCTCGGCATTGTGACCGTGGGCTGGATTTGGGTCTGGTTCACCGGCCGGGGGCGCGCGCCAGGGGTCCCCACGCTATGGGAACTCTTCGTCGGCTTCATCACCAATTTCTTCGACACGCTGGGAATCGGATCTTACGCTCCCACCACGGCGCTTTTCAAATTCCGCCACATGGTTCCGGATGAGAAAATACCCGGGACACTGAACGTCGGCCACTCACTGCCCACCATCCTTGAAGCTTTTCTTTTTATCGCAATCGTGAACGTGGATGCGTTGACGCTGGTGCTCTTGATCGGAGGGGCCGTGTGCGGAGCCTGGTTCGGGGCCGGTATTGTCGCCGGATGGTCGCGGCGAAAAGTCCAGATCGGCATGGCCATCGCGCTGCTCGCGGCGGCAGCCTTCTTCCTGATGTCGATACTGAATCTTTTTCCGGCGGGGGGCACGGCCCTGATTCTTCAAAACTGGCGCCTCGGGGTTGGCGTCGCGGTTTGCGTGGTTCTCGGAGCGCTGATGACCCTGGGCATCGGAATGTACGCGCCTTGCATGATCCTGGTGAGCTTGCTGGGCATGGATCCTAAAGCTGCGTTCCCGATCATGATGGGATCGTGCGCTTTTCTGATGCCGACTGCCACGGTGAGATTCGTCCGCATGGATAGTTATGCGCCGCGGCAGGCGCTCGGACTTGCGCTCGGTGGACTGCCGGGAGTCTTGATCGCGGCGCTAATTGTCAAAGAGCTTCCGCTCACCTGGGTGCGATGGCTGGTAGTGGTAGCGGTGGTGTACGCAGCGATCTCGATGTTACGCTCCGCCAGAACCCGCGAGCCGGTTGCCGCAGCGACAACGACCGCCGCTGCCGACTAGCTGCCGGATTAGCTGCGAGGATGCGCTTTGTCGTACACCGCCAGTAAGTCGGCCAGCGACACCTGCGTGTATTTCTGGGTGGTCGAAAGCTGCGCGTGCCCAAGTAGTTCCTGAATCGCCCGAAGATCCGCTCCGTCGCTCAACAGGTGCGTGGCATAGGCGTGCCGCAGACTATGCGGATGAATAGACGAATCGCCGGTGATCATTCGCCCGTAGAACTTCACGATGCCGCGCGCGCCGCGGTCGGTCAGACGAGCGCCCCGGTGATTCAAGAACAGGGCTCGATCGGAAGGCGCCGCGGGTTTTCTTCCGGTCAGATAGCGCTCGATCGCATCCGCCGCTTTCCCGCCGAAGGGAACCTGGCGTTCCTTGCGCCCCTTGCCTCGCACGCGTATCCAACGCTCGCTGAAATCGAAGTCATCGAGATTCAGCCCTACCAGTTCGCTGATGCGCAGCCCACAGCCATAGAGCAGCTCGAAGATCGCCAGATCGCGCTGCGGATAAGGCCGTTCGAATTTGTCGGCCGCGGTTGTCACGCCATCGACCAATTGATTGGTTTGCTCAGCTGTCATCACCCTCGGAAGCGATTTGGGGGCTTTGGGCGTTCGCACCAAGCGCGCGACATTGGTTGCCACCAGCCCGTCGCGGACCAAGAATTTGAAGAACGATCGTACTGCCGCCAGCTTGCGCCGAATGCTCACGGCCGTTAAACGCTGCTGGTACAGATGACCCAGCCATTCGCGAATCGCGAGCCCATCGATAATTTCCACTGCGGGTCGGAGACTTGTGCCACGTTCTTCCTTGACTGTGAAATAGTCCAGAAACTGCTCCAGATCGGACCCGTAATTCCGCAGCGTGTGCGCCGAAACATTGGCGCGATGCAGCTCCTCCAAAAATCGCTGGATCTGGGTCGCGAGATCAAGCATAGACGGCCCGGTATTCATCCAATTTCTCCAGCGCCCGCCGGCAGACCTCCGCGTGGCGTGCTCGCTTGTCATGGCGCAAGCGCTGTCGCGTTCTGTCGTCAAGAGGAGGCAGCAGATCGAAGGTGATATTCGCGGGCTGGTAATTCGCCGCATCCGCTCCTGAAACGTAGGCGCACAGGGACCCGATCGCCGTTTCACGGGGAAACGGCCGGATTGCCTCGCCTGCGACGATTTCCGCCGCGTGCCGTCCCGCAACCAGCCCGGTGGCGATCGATTCGACATAGCCCTCGACTCCCGAAACCTGGCCGGCGAAAAAAACCTCGGGGCGCGTTCGAAGCTGCAGCGTGGGGCTTAGCAGCGCCGGGCCATTGATATATGTGTTGCGATGGATCTGCCCGTAGCGCAGGAACTCGGCTTTTTCGAGCCCGGGGATCATGCGGAAAACTCGGGCCTGCTCGGCAAAGCGCATGTGGTTCTGAAAACCAACCAGGTTGTAGCTGTCCGCCCGCAGATTTTCCTGACGGAGCTGCACGACAGCGTAAGGCCGGCGCCCGGTGCGAGGATCGAGCAAACCAACCGGCTTCATAGGACCAAACCGCAGCGTCTCCCGGCCGCGCCTGGCCAATTCTTCGATGGGCAAGCAGGCTTCGAAGAACGGCGTGGCGTCTTCTGGAATGTGCGCCGGAACGGGCTCGGCGGCCAGAAGCGCATCGACGAACCGTTCGTATTGATCGCGATCGAATGGGCAGTTCAAATAATCGTCGCTGCCGTCCAAAGACTTACCGTAGCGGGAAGCCCGAAACGCGATTGTCGTATCGATGGAATCCGCTTCCACGATGGGACTGATCGAATCATAAAAGAACAGCCGCCCGGCGCCGGTAACACGTCCGATCTCTTCGGCCAATGCGCCGCTGGTGAGCGGGCCAGTGGCGACGATGGTGATATGGCCATCGCCAATCGAATCGACTTCCATGCGCCTTAATTCGATTAGCGGATTTCCCGCGATGGCGCTCGAAACCCGGCCGGCGAAGATTTCGCGGTCGACGGTAAGGGCATGGCCGCCGGGAACTCGGGCTTCCTGCGCCTCACGCAAGAGCAGCGAATCCATCCGGCGCAGTTCCTCTTTAAGCAGCCACGGCGCGGAATTTTCGGATTCGCTCTTCAGCGAGTTACTGCACACCAGTTCCGCCAATTGGCCGGTCTTGTGCGCGGCTGTCGACCGTAGCGGGCGCATTTCATACAACACGCACTCAAGGCCGGATCGCGCAATCTGCCAAGCGGCTTCGCAGCCGGCCAAGCCTCCGCCCAGAACATGGATCGGACTCGCCACAACACCAGCATACAGTCCGCGGCGTGGAGCCGCAGCATTCAGAGCGAACAAATCCGCGAGAAGATCAACGCCTCGATCCCGAGTTAGCATTCGGTTATGTGGTGTTAATCTGAAACAGAATGTACGTGGATGAGGCTCCCGGCGGGGCTAGACTGCTCTCGATCTTCGTGCCGCTATACAATGAGGCGGAATTCATCCAGACTATTCTGGAGCGCATTATCCGGGCCCCCCTTCCCCTGGGGCTGGAGCGGGAGATCATTGTGGTAGACGACGGTTCAAGCGACGGGTCGCCCGAGCTGGTCGAACAGGTATCCGAGCGTCACCCCGGCTTGATCCGGCTGATCCGTTCCGTCAAGAATCGTGGCAAAGGAGCGGCGATACGAACGGCGATCCAGCACGCCCGCGGCGAATACTGTCTTATCCAAGATGCCGACCTGGAATATGATCCGGCGGAGTATCCCTTGCTCCTGGCGCCTTTACTGGACGGATCGGCCGACGTGGTTTATGGTTCTCGCTTTCTGACCGCCGGACGGCGGCGTGTACTCTACTACTGGCACAGCGTCGCCAACCATGCCCTTACTACGCTGTGCAACATCATCTCCAACCTCAATTTGACGGACATGGAGACCTGCTATAAGGCGTTCCGCACTCCGTTGCTCAAGAGCATTCCCATCCGCAGCAATCGCTTTGGTATCGAGCCCGAGCTTACGATCAAAGCCGCCAAGCGGCAGGCCCGGGTGTACGAAGTTCCAATCAGCTACAGCGGGCGGACCTACGAAGAAGGCAAGAAGATCGGCCTCAAAGACGCATTCGAGGCCGTGTGGGTGATGTTGCGGTTCTGGCTCAGCAACGATCTTTACACCGATCCAGGCTCCGAGATTTTGGATGCGTTTTCGGTCGCGCCCCGGTTCAATCGCTGGATCGCCGATACCATCCAACCCCATGTCAAGGAACGCGTTTTGGAGATCGGCGCCGGAATGGGCAACCTTACGCGGGCTTTGGCTCGCGGAACGGAGCGCTATATTGCCAGTGACATCGACGCCGAGCACCTCTTCCGCCTGCGTACACGGCTGCGCCACAATCTCAATGTTGAAACCTGCGCATGCAATCTTTCGAAGGCTGCCGACTTCGAGCCGCTTGCCGGGGCCGTAGACACCGTGATTTGCCTGAATGTCCTGGAACATATCGAAGATGATCTGGCCGGCTTGCGGAACATTTACGGCGCCCTATCGTCGGGAGGCCGCGCGATTGTTCTAGTGCCATGCGGTCAGGAAATTTTTGGCCAACTGGACATGATCCTGGGTCACCACAGGCGGTACTCAACCGGCGAAATTCGCAGCCGTTTCGAACAGGCCGGCTTCCAGATTGAACGAATCCTGGAATTCAACCGCGTCTCGCGCCCGGGCTGGTACGTTACCGGCAAACTGATGAAGCGATCGCGCATCAGTCGTTTTCAACTCAAAATGTTCGACCGCCTGGTCTGGTTATGGCGGCGCGTCGATCGATTCATGCCTTGGAAACCGACTTCTCTGATCGTCATCGCCAACAAGCCCCTGGCCGAGGGGCCGCCGCTCTCCGAGGGGCACGATGCCGACCATGCGTTCCATCCACATCAGCTGACCCACTTTTAATCCTGCAACCGGCGAGCCGGCGGGGTCCCGCAGGTCACTACCCTCAACGCGACCCGCCAGGAGCGGCCCAGGATCGAAGGGTACGGGTCTTGCTGGAATTAACGATAGTGGTCAAATTGTCGGAAGTTTCGGCACTGCGACTTCTTACGGACAGGGGCTCATTCGCAATGCCGACGGGTCTCTCGTCCCTATCGTTATTCCGTTTCAGTCCACGGACAGCCCGCCGGGCGGGATCAACGCTTCCGGCCAAGTTGTGGGCGCATTCTTTGACCCCAGTACGTTTTTTTCGCCAGGCTATTTGCGAAGTGTTGCCGGGACATACTCGATTATCGCGGACCCCATAAATCCGACTAATTCTGGACCATCCGCAATCAACGACGCGGGCCAGATGGCCGGCAATTATGCCGATCCTGTCAATTTTTCGCTGGTACATGGATTCCTCGACACCGGCGGTACCTTTACGACCATCGACGATCCAGACGGCTCCCCCGGAACCCCGACAGTAAATGGCATAAATAATCTCGGAACGATTGTAGGAACATTCACTGACGGTTCCGGAGTGCAGCACAGTTTTATCCGCAGCGCCGATGGGTCGACGTACCTGACGATTGACGATCCGAGCGGATTCGACACCTCGATAGAGGGCATCAACGACAGTGGCGACATTGTAGGATCGTATTTCACATCCCTGACCTCCGGGCAGATGAGCAGTTTCATCGCTACGCCGACGATCGCGGAGACAGTCCCCGAGCCAATGTCGTTTGCGTTATCCCTGGCTGGGCTCGCGGCGATTGCCTGTGCCAAGCGCCTTTTCCGCAATCAACCGTGATCAGCAGGAATGCTTGCCCTAAGCCGGGCGCGCCGCCGCCTGCGTGTTCATCGACGCCATACGCGCCTGCATCTCGCGCGTTAGGTGGGGTACAATGCCGACCATGCGTTCCATCAACATCAACTGACCGCGATGATGCATCTCGTGCTCCTTGACGCCGGCGATCATCTCGAAACGCGTCTTTGAAGCTGGTTGCATGCCCGGCGGCATGGCGACGCGCTGGCCCAGGAATTCATCCGACAGGCCGTCGACCCAGCCCGCGAACTTTTCGCCTTCCGCCCGCAGGAAAGCAATGATCTGCTCCTTATCGCGCTGCGCCCTTTCCTCGGCGATGATCTTCTGAACGAAGCCGGGAAAATCGAAACCCTCCAGCGAGGTGCGGCGCTCCACGCCGTGAATCTGCTGCGCCATTCTGGGGCCGAGGCCGATATGCACCAGGGTCTGCGCAACTGTCCGCGTTTCCGGAGCGGGGCTGAAACCGTAGTGTTGCTCACCGATCTCCTCGGCAATGGTGATCGTGTTCTTCCGGACCGTGCGGAAACTGCCGGCCAGATCTTTAGCACCGTAATAATTCATAGGCCCTATTTTACCGCCCTGCGGTCTAGTTCTTCGGGTGAGCCCTGATCTCGTGCAGGCAATAGGTGTCGCCGTCGATAGTGAAATAGAATCGCTAGGAGTCATTCACACGGCACTGCCAGAGATTGGCCTCTCCACCATATTTCTTGGCCCGGAGCGATGGATGATAGAGGTTTTGAAGCAGGAGCGCCGATTGCTTGTCGAACGCGCGTTGCACGGCGCGGTTTGCCTTGCGATAGCTGCGGAGGAAATGCGGCGAATAAGCGAGCCTCATCTCCTCGGGCGCTTCGATCCCTTGCGGCCCGGCTTCTTAGCCTCCTTATGGAGGGATGCCAGGAGTTCCTTGTGCGTCTCGAACGGGCCGTAAGCGCGGCCGGCTTTGAATTCCTCAATGCTCTCGGCAATCCCGCGGTCGACCAGCGCCTTGGGCTGGAATATGATTCTTCCTTTTTCGGCCTTCGCCTCCAGGATGTCGCCAATTGCGATTCCGACCTGTTCCCGCAGCTGCTGTGGAATGACGATTTGATACTTATTCTTAACGGTAACAATAGGCATTCAAATTGGTGAACAGTTGAACTGTTCACCTTCACGTTACCAGATTCACGTTAAGAATCCCGACAGCTGCTGTTAGCCACGAATCTAAAGCTCTTTTGCAAAACGAACCCAAACCTCTTCTTACAAAACAAACCCAAACCAAACCTCTTTTCTGCGAACCCAACCTCGGCAGGCGGCTGGAACCGGGTGGCAATAAGCGTGGCGAATCGGATAACGAAAGTGGTCCGAGCCCGAAATCGCAATTCGAAAAAACGAAGCCAGACGTGGTTGAAGCCTCGATCCAGAGATAACACGGGGCACAAAGAGTAAAACGGGATGAAATTGGATGCTGTTGATAGCAAGGGGACGAAAGCCAGTGTATCGGTGTCACTCTGGGCGCGCGGATGTTGGACCAAGGATATAGAGGACAAAATGCGGATCCGAACTTGAGAGAGATGACTTCAAAAGCGAACGCGCCGGGGCAGTCTGGGTTATAGCGGCCGGAGCCCACGCCGCATCAGCAGGGACTTCAATCCGCAGGAATGTGATACGCAAGAGTTCAGTTTCTGGCTTGATTGTCAGAGACAAAATTCGTAGAACCTCAGAAACAAGGAGAGGCCGTTATGACACCCAAAATCTCTCACTCCGAGAGAATCCAGAATTCCTTTCAAAAGCTCGCTGCCGCCGCGGCGAACCTCAATAACATCTCTGACGAACTCGCAGGGCCCGTCGAAGAAATCAATTCGGCGCTGAAGAAGCTGAACATTGGGGTAACTGCGTGGACCCAAATGGAGGGCGCAGATGATACCGGACTGGGCGGCAGCGAATGGTGGAGCCGGGATATCGGCTATGCAAAAATTGGCGGCAAGCGGGGAACCGCGCTCCGGACGTGTTCTGGGGACTATAGCGACCCTGACCACGACAATGTGGATTCGTGGCTCTTCAATGAAGCGCCGCGGTGGTTGCGCGTATTGGGCATTGAACATCTTCCAGATCTCATCGAGAAGCTCACCGCCGAGACGGATTCCACATCGAAAAAAATAAGAGACAAAATTGACCACGCCAAAGAACTTGCGCTCGCAATTCGCGAAGCACCAAGTACTTCAACAAAGAAGAAGTAGCGACAGCCCGCGGCAGAGGTATGAAGATGGCTTGGTGGCTCGCGGCGGTCCTATTGTATCTCGTGTTCATTACCGTCATCGTGATCTACGCGATGCACGGTGGTCACAACGTGACGACGGTTCTAAAGCTTCCTTTCTTCCGTTTCTTTTTCAAAGCCACAAAAAATCACCGGATAGCTCGGCGAAAGATTCACAGTAAGAATTTGACTCATTGAGTTCGCCTTCCTGCTGCTGGAACGCGGTAGGAGACCCGCCGATGGCATCTGCGGGAAAGGTCCCGGTTGCTGGGACGTGTTAACGATCACTATTTGAAGTCCTGCGGGGTTGGCTAGGGATAAGGGTAAACATGCTACGAATGTCGGAATCGCTCAGCGACTGGACCGGAAACTTCGCAGCCCAGCTCAATTCTTTGATCACAGCGACTAGAAGATTAGCGCTGTTTTAAAAACCTTGTAGGCGCGCAGCGTCCCGGAGATCTGGTCGTCCGGCCTGTTGTCGAGCCGTGGTTTCACGCTTGAATTGCGTTCGAGATTGGTAGTTCACGGCGGACGGGCATCGGTGATCTTGTAGGGCCGCAAGTCATCTGGCCAGTGAGGCCTATATTGAGTGCCAGGTTTGAGCGGGTAATTTGGTTGAGCGTCATGTTCAACGAGCGGAGAGAAAGTACCTGGCTGCGATGCTAACGTGCCGACCATAAAGTTCATGCTTCCATCTGGCTCGAAGTCTAAATTCACGCCAATGCAAGCTTCCTTCGTTCGCGTGTAGTCGCCGTATGTTCCATTCGGCCAATACACGCGATAGCCAATAATGCGAGTATCGGCGTCGAATAAACATTCCATCACCCCTTTGTAATGCCCGTCGTACGGCAGGAAAGCATCTTTGAAATCTGTGAACCTAAGGCGACAACGCTCGTAAAGGCCGAACACGGCGCTGTAGAATGCAAAAGCATTTGTTACCAGGTCGTCCAACTCATCGAATAGAATGCGGGGGGTGTATCCCTTCTCTCTTTTCGAGAATCTGGTGTCCTTCCGGATTAGCAGCGCATCGTCGAGAAGAACAAAGTCAGAGTGATAGACCGCATTTCGGATGACGCTATCATGAATTTCTTTGAGCGCGTCGCTCACGGCGGTCATCTTTGCCATTTGGGCAAGGTCACTTATTCGCTCGAGTTTTTGCGACACAGTTGGCGGACGGGACTTTACAAAGGGTTGAGATTTGCTTGGTTTCTTAATTTGTGTGAGATCAGCAAATGGATCGATGCAATATTTGTTACCGGAACGGAGGCGGAGTAGGTTAGCCAACAGTATGTAAGGAAGATCAATTTCTGTCAGAGTTCAGTACGAAAGGAGCGACAGCCGAATGCGTGTCTTGGCCGGCTCGGGGAATCGATCCCTCGGTAAGTCTACGCCTGAAAGATTGGAGAGATCATCGATTATGGCTCTCGACTCATACCAAGGATCTATGCCCCCAAGCTCTAACCCGCCTGCGCGAACCAACGTGCAAACGAACTCGAAGAGTCGAACCGAGTTCATGTGCGGCGTTGGATCGAAGAGATCGGTGAGAATTGTGGCGTAGTGCTGCGCACGGGCAGCGAAATGAGCTGCATCAGGCATTGGAATTGACGCTCATTATACTGCAAGGGCGTGAGCGGAAAGCGCGCGTGCAGGAACGAATCGCAGGACACGCGATGGGTGAAGCAGTTTTCTCGCTCGCATAGCTGCCCCCCCTAGCCAGCTTTGACTTCGACCGCCCATTTTCGTACACTCGACGCAAGCGAAGGAGAATCCAAAATGCCCCAATTTTTGTCGCCCGCGGCTGAAGAAAGCATCCTGTCGCGCGGCTTTACTCGCAGGCAGCTTGCCCGCATGGCAAGCATCCTCACAGCCGGAGCCGCTCTGCCGTTTTACAACGAGGCGGCCTTCGCCCAACGCGCGGCCGGCCGACGGGAAATGCCGCCCGACGCGGTGCGTATCAATGAAAACGAAAACCCGCTAGGACCATGCCCCGACGCACTGGAGGCGATTTACCAGGTTGCCAAATTCGGCGGACGATACTCTCCGCATAACGAATCCGGCGAGCTGGTGAAGACCTCGGCCGCGCTCGAAGGCCTAAAGCCCGAGTACATCACGCCCTTCGCCGGCTCCAGCGATCCGCTGCATCGGGCCGTGTGCGCCTTCACTTCTCCCACGCGCGGCTTCGTGATGGGCGACCCCGGTTACGAGTCCGGCGCCGGAACTGCCCGCTTCATCGGCGCCAAAGTGACTCGCGTGCCGCTGCGCAAGGACTATTCGCACGACGCCGCCGCCATGGCCAAGACCGACCCCACCGCCGGGCTCATCTATATAGTTAATCCCAACAACCCGACCGGCACGCTGACCTCTCGCGCCGACATCGAATATGTTCTGGCGAGCCAGCCCAAGGGCTGCGTGCTGCTGCTGGACGAAGCCTATCTCCATTTCTCCACCGCCCAGACCGCGATGGATCTGGTGGCCGCCGACAAAGACCTGATCATTCTCCGCACGTTCTCGAAAATCTACGGCATGGCCGGGATTCGCGCCGGATTCGCCATGGGGCGGCCCGATCTGCTCGATAAGCTGCGGCCTTTCGGCGTTGGCTTCCTCCCCATCACCGGAGTGGCGGCCGCAACGGCTAGTCTGAAATCGAAGACCGTGGTGGCCGAGCGGCGCAAGATCAACAAGGACATCCGCGATAACGTTTTCGAATTCCTGGAAGCCAAGAAGATCGCCTATGTGCCGAGCGAGGCGAACCATTTCATGATGGACGTCAAGCGGCCCGGCGGCGAAGTGGTGAGCGCCCTGGCCGACCAGAAGGTCTTCATCGGCCGGCTGTGGCCCGTTTGGCCCACGCACGTGCGCGTGTCGATCGGTACTCAGGACGAGATGGACAAGTTCAAAGCGGCCCTGGTCAAGGTGATAACCTAACGGGTTGTTGATGCGATACATTTCGGAGGGGCCATGAAGAATCCCTTCCGCAATTACAACGGACGCCTTTTTGCGGGCGATTTCTTCGGCGGCGCTATTGCGGCGCTGATCGCTTTGCCCTATGGCTTGGCGATGGCTTCGCTCATGGGGCTGCCTCCCATCCTGGGCCTTTACACGTCGCTCTTCGCCGCGCCTATCTGCGCCTTGCTCGGCAGGAATCCGGTCCTGATCGGCGGCACGTCCAGCGCGACCGTTCCATTTATTCTGGGCGCCGTCCGGACGGGAGGCATCAGCGGCGCTGCCAAGATCTGCATTTTCGCGGCGGTCTTCCTGCTGATCTTCTGCATCATGCGGCTGGGCCGCTATGTCGCGAAGGTTCCACATTCGGTGCTGGCCGGATTCTCGTGCGGCATCGGCGGGCTGATGGTGATCTCGCAATTGAAAGTGATCTTCGCGCTCAAGGCGCCGCCGGGCGGGTGGAGTGAATCCATGTTCGGGCAACTGGTGCAGAGCCTGGAGCAGTTCCGCGCCTTTCATTGGCTTCCGGCGCTGATAGCCGGTATCGTCATGTTGACCTCGACGCTGGTGCGAATGCGCTATTCGCGGGTGCCCGGGCCGTTCCTGGGTGTGGGCATCGTGGTGGCGGCGGCGGCGGTCTTCGGCTGGAAAGTGAACGAAGTCGGGAATATTCCACTCAGCATGCCGCCCTTCATCGGTTTCACCTGGACTCCGGAGGATGTGTTCAAAGTGCTCCCGTCGGCTTTCGGCCTGGCCTTTGTCGCGTCGGTGGAGCTGCTGATGACGTCGCGCGTGGTGGATCATTTCCGCGGGCGCCACAAGCTGGTCAAGAAAGTGGATGCCGATATGGAACTCGGCGCCTACGGCATCGCGAACCTGATTTGCGGATTCTTCGCCGCGCCCACCAGCGTCGGGATTCCCGCCAGGAGCGTCGCCAATGTGCAGTGCGGCGCCACTACGAAAATGTCCAACGTAGTTCACGGCGCGCTGCTGTGGGGCATGATGACGGTGGGGGCGACATTTATCTCTCATGTGCCGCTAGCCGCGCTGGCCGGCGTAACCGCCTGGATGGGCTTCCGTCTGCTCGACTGGGGGACCTGGAAGCGTTTGCCGAAGATGCGAGTGGTGGATACCGCCGCGTTTTTGGCCACGGCTGCGGGAGTCTTGATCGCCGATGCGGTTATAGCGATCACGATAGGCTGTGCTCTGCACATTCTGCGTTATCTGATAATTCGCTATATTGGCGCGCCGGCCTGGCTGGAGGGGCATGAACCACCAGCAGCACTCCACGAGCAGGCTACCGCCGCGACCCATTCCGATTCCTTAACCACCACTTCGGTCTCTAAATAATGCACAAACATCCTCACGCTCACAACGTACACAAGCACGGTTCCCGGCGCGATTTTTTTCAGCGACTGGTAGGAGGCGCCATGGCCGGGGCGTCGGTGCTCGAAATGGGATTCTTCCGGGCGGCAGTGGCTCGCGCGCAGGCCCCAGGGGCGAGTACGCAGTTATTCGATATCCAGAAAATCGCCGACGGCGTCTACTTTGCCTTAGCGCATCCGCAAGCTTTGACCAATTGCAATGCCGCGATTTTCGTGAACTCGCAGGATGTGCTGGTAGTGGACGCGCACTCGAAGCCCTCGGCCGCTGCTGCTCTCATCGCGCAGATCAAGAAAGAGGTCACGCCCAAGCCGGTCCGCTATCTGGTGAACACGCATTTCCATTGGGATCATACCCAGGGCGACGCGGCTTATCGGGCGACCGGCTCCAAAGTGGAGATCATCGCCAGCGAGACGACCAAACAACTGCTGGCGCAGAACGCGCGCAACCGGCTGAAAGAATCGCTGGATGGCGTTCCGAAGATCATCGATGCGCTGCAGGCTCGCTTGTCTAAGGCGTCGTCGGCGGCGGACAAGGAATTCTTCCAGGAACAAATCCGGCTGGCCAAGGCTTATCAGGTGGAGATGCAGAGTTTCACGCCGGAGCTGCCGGACATCACCTTCACGAAGTCGCACGTGATTAAGGACCGCGCGCACGATCTGCATATCGAGTTTCATGGCAGGGCGCACACTGCCGGCGACGTAGCCGTATTCTGCCCGCAACAAAGCGCTGTCGCCACCGGGGACGCGATCATCGGCTTTCTTCCGAATATTGCCGACGGTTACCCGCGGGAGTGGCCGCGGACGATTAGCTCGATCGGGGAGCTGAAGGCCGCTCATCTTCTGCCAGGCCACGGGACGGCCCAGAGCAACTACGACCGCGCGACGCAGATGGGGAATTATATCGAGGAACTGACTGCGTTAGTTGAGACCGGCAAGAAGGCGGGCAAACCGCTCGCGGAACTGCAGAAGAGCATTAAGCCGGCCTCGGTAAAGAGCTTGCAAGCTAACGGCTACATCGACTTCGTGACGGATACGATGCAGAAGTACAGCGTCTACCTGGGTTCGAGGACGGCGCTGGAGGACCGGTTCAGCCAGAACATCGACGCGATTTATAAAAATTTGGATCGGACGTAGGAAAAGGCAGGCCGGAAGCCCGATGCCACTTAAGGGGCGTCCCGCGCGAATAAGGCGGAGCGGGACGGGGGCGTCCCGCGCGGACCAGGGGTCCCGCCCCACAATTTATCCCTTAGTGGTGCGCGGTGACGGTGATCTCGATGTGAGCGTTCGGGGCCGCCAGCTTGGCTACGCCGACGGTTGTCCGTGTGGGTCGGTTCTCCTTGAAATAGCTCGTATAGATGGCGTTCATCTTCTGGAACTGCTCCATGTCGGTGAGATAGACCTGGACGGCGACCACGTCGCCATAGTTCATCTTCGCTTCGCGAAGAATGACGCCGATGTTATCGAGCACCTGTTTGACTTCGGCGTCGAAATCGTCGGGGATCTTTTGAGTTTTCAAGTCGCGGCCGATCTGTCCGGACACGTATAGGGTTCCATCCACCAGAACCGCCGGGTTGAACGGACCGCCGGGAGCGAACTCCTTGGGCTGAATGATCTTCTTCTCAGCGGCCAACGGCAGGGCAGCGAGCAAAGCAATCGCAAGCAGACAGGCAGTTTTCATAGGTATAGTGCATCATACCTCGACAGCCGCCCTGCTTACTGGACCGGCAATGTCAATGCCGGAGATGAAGCGCCGCCGATCGACACAATTACCTGCTGGTTGCCCGCCTGGATGCTAGTGGGAACCTGGGCATTCACTTGATACAAGCCGGGAAAACCGGGAGCGAGACCGCTGAAACTCACGTTGGCCGTCGCCCCGCCGATGGTTACCGTAGCTTGCGAGGGGGTCGTCATCGAAAGCGGGACACCGGCTGAATTGCCCGAGGCCGGCTGGTTGGTCACCGGACCGAGCCCATTGCAGAAGAGCGAAACGATGCTGCCGCGAGCTGCCGGATTAGCGGCGGTAATGACCTGGCCGGTGGTGGCGTTCTCGGCGGCCGCGATGGTGGAGCCGAACATAGCCGGCGTATAGTTGGCCAGGGGCACGGTAACGACGTTGCCGAATCCGAACTCATAGAGCGTAACTTTCATCTTGGCCGATGAGTATCCCTGCAATTCCCAGGGCACTTGAATATTTACTTGGTTGGGACTCACATAAACTATGTAACCTGGCACGCTGACGGCTGGGAGCGAGCCGGTAGCGGCCGCATCGAACGAGACGGTCACCTGATCCATGGAAAGAGGCAGGCGGACCGCGCTGTAGTTTTGATCGGTCACATTGCTGAGATTGCTTCCGTAGATCGACACATACGAACCGGGGGCCACGGGCGCGGTAGAGTTCGCCGCGTTGACGACGCCGCCGTTAGAGACGGTGGGCTGGGGCGACACGCTTCCGGAGAACTGGTAGGACTGGCCGCCGCCCGAAGCGTTCACGACATAGGTTCCGCTCTCGGAGCCGATGTTGACCTGGGCGTAGGCGAAGCCATAGTTATCGGTGGTGGTGGAAGCCTGAGTGATGGTTAATGGAACACTGCCCTGTCCTTCGGAGAAGCTCACGGGCGTGCCGGTGACGGGTACACCGTTCGCGTCAGTCAATTGGAACGCCACCACGCCGTCCGGAATGACTTGGTTCACGATGGCCTGATCCTGGTCGCCGGAGACTGCGTCGAGATTGACCGTTCCCGAAGACGGAGAAAGAACCATGTAGGGAATGCGCATCGGAACGGAGGCGCCCGACACCGTGATGGCGCCGTAATAGAGGCCGCCCGACGATATATTTCCGGTTAAGCTCACCGTCAGCGTGCCCGATTGGCCAGATCCAAGAGCAAGCGAGGAGGGGCTGGGGGTGACGGTTGTCCCGGATGCCGCGCTGGTGGCGGTGGTGGAGAACGAAAGATTGACGCTGGATGAGCCGGTGTTGGTAACGGTGAGTGGCTGGCTTTGCGAGAGCGCCGACCCACTGGAGAAAGAGCCGAATGAGACGGTGGATGGAACGATTGTCACATTGGCCTGCAGGGCCAGATCGGCCGCCACGAGGCCCGACCCGGACTGCAGAATATTAAGCGGGGCCGGCGTCCCGCTGAAACCACCGTCGTCGGTAGTCACCGACTGAGCAGCCGTGTTAACGAGCGCCGATTTGACCTGCTGGCCTGTATAGCCGGGATGCTGCTGTTTGACAAGAGCGGCGCTGCCGGCGGCCAACGGAGTCGCGAAGCTGGTACCGGCGGCAGCGATGAAACGGACGGAACTGAACACTTCGCCCAGCGGATCGTAATCCTGAGCGCCCATGTAGATGAGATCGCCATTATTGGAACCGGCGCCGACGCCGAGCACATCCGGTTTGATGCCGTTAGTGCCGAGACCCGGCCCCATCGACGAATAACCGGAGAGCACCACGGAGCCGCTTATGGGGGCCTCGATCGCCGATGGATTGATGGTGGCGGCATGGCCTGGGTTAGAGTCGATGAACGTTTTCAGATTTTGGCCGTCGGTCAGGCCGATAAAAAGAACCGGTTGCGTGAAGTCAGAGAGCCCCGAGGGGGTAAAATTAAACGCTTCGTTGATATTGTCAAACAAAATCACGCCCAGGGCGCCGGCGTTGGTCGCATTGGTCATCTTGACCGAGAAATCGCAGGTGCCCCGCTCGATGAGCGCGAAGGCGCCGAACAGCGAGAATTGCGGTAGCGCGTTGCAACCCAGGTCGTCACTGTCGCCGATCTGCGTCAGATCCACCACTGGCGCGGTATACGCGCCGAACGGAATGAAAGCGTCGGTAAAGGTCGCGGCGATCGAATTCAGATTCGACGGAACGCCGGCGCCGGTTACTTCGACGTCGGGATTGAAGGTGTGTGTGTTGCTGACCGCACCCACGGCGATCACCGAGGGCGCATCGGCCGGGGAACTTATGGTGTTGTACTGAGGATACGTGCCGGTTCCATAGACGCCGCCTTCCCCTTCATTGCCGGCGGCAGCCAGGACAATGACGCCTTTTTCGGCAGCCTGTTCGAAGGCGTAGGCGAGAGGATCGCAGGGAACCCCAGGCGAGTTGCCGCAGGTGGCGCCGATGTCGACCGGGCCGGTGAAGGAGGTGCCTCCGAATGAAGTGGTGACGACGTCCATGCCATCGTTGACCGCGTCCTCGATACCTTGCAGGAAGGCGTCATCTCCAGCGCCGTCGTTGACGCCCGGCGAACCGGCAATTTTGTAGTTGCCGATCCAGGCTCTGGGGGCCATGCCGTTGATGGTAACCGCGAGGATAGCGGTGTTTCCAGCGGCGGCGGTGGCGACGGCGGTTCCATGACCGACGCGGTCCCGGGCGGAGTAGTCATCCGGCGTCGAATCGGCCGCGGGATTACTTGGATCAGAACCGGCCGCATTCAGGGCGACGTAACTTCGCGCCACAATTACCTTGCTGTTCGTGAAATTGCTGCAATCGCTTTGAACGTTGCACTTCGGAAATCCGGCGGGTGTTTGCAGCGAGCTGTCCGTCAAAGAGGGGTGCGTCTGATCGATGCCCGTATCGAGAATCCCGATCTTGATTCCGGCGCCGGCATTACTCATTCCGCCTAGAATGCTCCAGGCCTGAGGCCCGTCCAGAATCGCGGTCGCGCGATTCAGCAGCATCTTGCGGCGGCCGAGCTTCACCACGCCGATGACGCCGGGAATGGCTTTGATTTCCGCCAGACGGGACGCGGGAGCAACCACGAATATCGCATTTAGCAGCGTGCTGGCTGATCCGGTGATCCGAATATTCCGCGCGGCCAATACGTTTCGCACGGCGCCTTGCGCTGCTTCAATGCGGCCTCGCCAGGCAGCGCCCGCCGACGATTGCATGTCCGCTCGCGATGAGAAATGCGTCGCCAGCGGTTCATCCGCGAGGAAAACAGCGTAATGGTTGGCCTGCGTCTGGGACCATCCAGGCGAGCAAAAGAAGAGCACAAAAAGAAAAGAAAGCAGATAAATGCGACGCAGTATCAAGAGATAACCTCCGGGTAGGGTGCGAAACGCCTAAGGAGAGCAGACGGAGGCGCCCGCTAAATGGTTTCCGAAACCCAAGTATAGCAGGCGGACTGCAATGTAATGCTTTGAAACGGTTCAGGGACTCGTAGCGTCGAACCGATATCACGTTCATTCGAGAGCGTGCGTAAGAAAAGCGTAAGAAAAAACAGAAGGGTTGGTCTCAAGTGAAAAGATTTTACAGTTGTTTATTCGCAGGTTCCCTGTTCGCGTTGTGCATACCGTTCGCCAGTGCCCAGAACGCTGTGGACGTGAATATGGGTTTCGGGAGTTTTCACGATTCGGCCACCGGCGGCGGCCTGGATAATGCCAGTTCGTTGAATGCTTTTGGAACTTGCACGCCTGGTTCGGTGGACACATTCTGTCAGGCGACTGGGGGCATGGGCGGTTTCTTCCTGGGTTTCGGGGGAGACATTATGTTCAACAAACGTTTCGGAGCTGGTTTTCAGGCCGATATCCAGCCTGCCAAAAGCAATTACGGTCCGCTCCAGTACCGCCAGAGTTTCTTCGATGCGAACGGTATTTATTCGCCGCTCGATAGAAAACGGTTTGTGGTGCAATTGATCGGCGGGATTGGCGACGCCAGGACGAGTTTCTCCTTCACGCAGAGTGGTTGTGTCGGTACCGCGGTGTGCTCGTCACAAACCGAGCCGGTGGGAGCCGCCAATCATTTTGATGTTCACGTAGGGATCGGCGTGCAAATCTTCCTGACCTCGCACGTGTTCATACGTCCAGAGTTCGATTATCACTACGTACCCGGCCTGACCAATCAGTTCAGCAGCAATTCAGTGCCGGGCGGCTCGATCTGGGTGGGATACAACTTCGGAGAGCGGTAGATAAAAGGGAAATGGGGGTCTCTGCGCGGGGGGATCCTATTTTCGATATGATTCACGCATGCGACGCAGAGACTTCCTCCCCGCGCTGGGCGCCACTGTAGCGGCAGCGCAGACTACAACCAATTCGGAGGCCCCGCGTAAAGGGCGTTTGAAGCAAGCCTGCTTCCGACGTAACTTCGATTCGAAAATGTCCTTCGACGAGATGTGCCGCGAGGCCGCGCGCATCGGAATCCAGGGCTTCAACGGCGCTCCTCAGCAGGAGTGGCCCACTCTTAGGAAATATGGATTGACCCCGTCCATGAGCGCGGGCGGCGGTATCTCGATCGACAACGGTATTATCCGCAAGGAATTGCATGAAGAGCAGGTGAAAGGGCTGGGGGCGCTCATCGACGCGTGCGCCGCCGCCGGGGGTTCCGATATCCTGATTACCGGCGGGCGCCGGCACGGCATGTCCTACACCGAAGGCGCCGATATAGCCGTAGGCTTTCTCAACCGTGTCAAGAGCCATGCCGAAGACAAAGGCGTCAACCTTTGCCTGGAAGTGATGAACAGCAAGTACAAGGACCCGGCCATCGGACGCGACGATCAGATCGGCGATCATCTGCCGTGGGTCGCGGACGTTTGCCGGCGAGTCAACTCACCGCGCGTCAAAATTCTCTTCGACATTTACCATGTCCAAATAATGGACGGAAATATTGTGGCCAATATCCGCGAATACTTCCCGCTCATCGGCCAGTTCCACACGGGCGGTGTTCCCGGACGCCACGAGCTCGACGACAAACAGGAGCTGAACTATCGCTTTATCGCCACGGTGATCGCCGACCTCGGATTTAGCGGCTTTGTCTGCCATGAATACGATCCAGCGCCCGGGAACGATCCGATTCAATCGCTCGAGAAGACGTTCGCGATAGTGAACGTGTAGCGGCGTGTTAGACTAGCGCAGTGTCGGGATCTGCTATTCAGGCGCTCGGCGGCGCACCTCCGACCCTGCCGCGCCGGCGGTCGTTTCGGCTCTCGCTCACCATCTTTCTCAGCGCCTTTCTCCTGTTCCAGATTCAGCCCATGATGGGGCAATACGTGCTGCCGTGGTTCGGCGGCGGGCCCGCGGTCTGGACCAATTGCCTGCTCTTCTTTCAGGTGCTACTGTTGGTTGGATACGCCTACGCCCATTGGCTGGGATCGCGGCCGAGCACCCGGCTGCAAGGCTCGATCCACATAGCGCTGCTCGCGGCCTCGCTGGTATTTCTGCCCATCAGCCCGCGTGTCGACCTGTGGAAGCCGGCCACCATCGCCGACCCATCCGGGCGAATTCTGCTGCTGCTGGCTGCTACGGTCGGCGGACCCTATTTGCTGCTTGCGTCCACCGGTCCTTTATTGCAGCGCTGGTTTCACATCAGCGAACCGTCGCGATCGCCTTGGCGGCTGTACGCATTGTCGAACTTCGGATCGTTTGCGGCACTGCTCAGTTATCCCTTCCTGGTGGAACCGTTCTTGCGTTTGCACACGCAGGTCTGGATCTGGTCGGCTTTCTATGCGTTGTTCGCGGGACTGTGCGGATGGACGGCGTGGCGGATGCGATCGGTCAAACCGGAGCGCGCGGTGGTGGAGCAAGACACCGGAGTGCGTCCAACGCCCTGGACGGTTGTCTTCTGGCTCGCGCTGGCGATGTGCGGCTCCATCCTACTGCTCGCCACAACGAATCAGATTTCGCAGGACATCGCCGTCAATCCGTTCCTGTGGGTGGCCGCGCTCTCGATTTACCTGCTGACGTTCATACTGGTCTTTGAAAGCGAGCGCTTTTATCGACGCACGTTATTCGCCTGCGCGGCGGGCATTCTAGCGCCGGTGGGCTGCATCGTTCCGAGCCTGGCGGGTGGGCTTTCCATTGCGGCTCAGCTCGCGATCTATCTTGTAGCGCTGTTTGTGGCGTGCATGATTTGCCATGGCGAGCTGGCGCGATCGCGTCCGGCGGCGCGATATCTCACGATGTTCTACCTCACCATCGCCGCAGGCGGCGCGCTCGGGGGCGTATTCGTGGCTCTGATCGCACCGCATGTGTTTACCGAATTCAGCGAGTATCCCGCTGGACTGGCCGGAGCCTGCCTGCTCGGATTCATCGGATGGCTGCGCACCGGCGCGCTGGCTCTGTGGACCCGCAGCAATTTCGCCGTACGGCTGCCCCTGATGGCGCTGCTGCTGGGCGGCATCACGTCGATCATGGCGGGAGTGACGATGAGCAACCTGCCGTCGGTCGGGAGCGCGCGCAATTTCTACGGCATCCTACGCGTCATGGACAAGACCGATCGCAATGGGCCGCTGCGCGAGTTGAGGCACGGAACGATCCGGCATGGATTCCAGTACCAGAACGCACCGCAGCGGGCATGGCCGACAACTTATTACGGTCCGCATAGCGGCATAGCAACCGTGCTGACCGCGCTGGACCGGCACGATCGAAACATCGCGATCATCGGACTGGGCGCCGGGACCATGGCGGCCTGGGGACGTCTCGGCGATACTTTCCGGTTCTATGAAATAAATCCGGACGTGGAAGCGATGGCGCGGACATGGTTCACATTTCTGAAAGACTCGGGAGCGCGAACCGAGATCGTGCTGGGTGATGCGCGGGTGCAGATGGAACGGGAACTGTCCGGCGGGCACTCCCATGATTTCGATCTGATTGCCGTGGATGCCTTTTCAAGCGATGCGATTCCGTTGCATTTGCTGACCGCGGAATGCGGCGACATCTATCGCCAGAGGCTCAAGCCCGGCGGGTTGCTGATGCTGCACATCTCGAATCGGGCGCTCAATCTGGAACCGGTGGCGCGCGGGCTGGCGGAGCACCTCGGCTGGCAACCGATTTTGTTAGTCGCCGGCGATGACTACAATACCGGCGAAAGCAGCTCGCACTGGGTGCTGATCACGGGCAACGTCGAGTTTTTGGAGCGCAGCGGCCTGGGCCGCGGCAACTCGCCCTGGACTAATCGCGCGCCGTTGTTGTGGACGGATGATTTCGCCAGTTTGTGGCACGTGCTGAAGTTCTAGCAATCAACTCCCGCTATCATAAGTCGGTCCATGCACCGTCCGATGCGACACATACTGCCATTGGCCATTGCGTTTCGCATAAACCCGCTCGAACCACACCGTGAAGCTGGCCCGTTTGGGATCGGCGGGCACGCTGTATCGAGCACGGTACATTCCATAAGTGATCGCGATGTCGCCGTGCATCTCCACCCGTACTTGATCGAGATCGCGCGACAGATACGGCTGCTTCGCGACCGACGCCAGCCACTGCTCACGGTTCTCGACGCGCAAGGGTTGGCCGCCGGTAGTCCAGCCATCGCCGTGCGTGAAGCTGAAATCGCTGGCGCAGATATGATCGAGAAACTTCACGTCGCCGCGAACGACGGCTGCTTCCATGTCTTTCTCGAACGAAAGCACCTCGGCCGCCGCACCCGACCACTGGGGCTGCTGGGCCCACAGCGAACCCGCCAATGCAATCCCCAGGATCAGTACTATTCGCGGCATGATGGATGGCCCTCCGGCTGGGCTGATTATACCGAACCCTGGCAGACCGCTGGTTACGAAAATGCTATCCAACTCCCGACTGGAGATCTCATGGACTTCAACCAATCCCCGTTGTTGGTGATCTGGGAAGTAACCCAAGCTTGTGATTTAGCCTGCGTTCATTGCCGCGCCAGCGCGCAGCCGGAACGGCACGAGGCTGAGTTGACTACCGAGGAAGGGCGCGAGCTTCTGAGCGAAATCAAGCGCTTCGGCAACCCGCTTATGGTTTTCACCGGCGGAGATCCGCTCAAGCGCCCGGATCTCTACGATTTAGCGCGCCACAGTGTCTCCATAGGACTACGCACCAACATCACTCCCAGCGCTACCGGACTGCTCACCGCGGAAGCGATCGAAGAATTCCAGAACTGCGGAATATCCCGCATGGCGATCAGTTTGGATGGGCCAGATGCCCCTACTCACGACGGTCTCCGGCACGTGGACGGCACCTACGATCGCTCGATTTTTGCTCTTCGCCACGCCCGGACGATTGGACTGGAGACCCAGGTCCAGACCACGGTCACGCGAGGGAATCTATCAAACCTGGGCCACATCGCCGAGCAGGTCGCTGAAGCCAAGAGCAAAATGTGGAGCCTCTTTTTTCCGGTCAGCAGCGGGCGAGCCCTGGAACAGGAAGACCTCACCAGTGAGGAATACGAGAAGGTTTTCGAATTCTTGTACGAGATATCCAAGGTCGCTCCGTTCGAGGTGAAAACCACCGAAGGCTTGCACTACCGGCGCTACATCGCCCAGCGGCTAAAGGCCGAGCGTGGGGGACGAGGCGGCATCAACGGCCGATTGCTTTGGAGAACCACAGCGGTCGGCGACGGCCGGGGCTTCGTGTTCATCTCCCACACGGGCGAAATCTATCCGAGCGGGTACCTGCCGGTTTCCGGCGGCAATGTCCGCAACGATTCGCTGGTGGACGTCTATCAAAACTCCAGCCTGTTCCGGATTCTGCGGGAGCCTTCGGCCAAGCTTGGCAAGTGCAGCTATTGCGAGTTTTCGAAGATCTGCGGCGGCTCGCGCGCACGTGCGTACGCGCTGACCGGGAATTATCTGGAAGCCGATCCGCGCTGCTGCTATCAGCCGGTGCGGGAGACGGCCATGGTGACGACCGCTCCCTGATGATCGCGGGCTGAGAAACAAACGGTCGCCGCTCAAAGTCCAGCACACAGTGCACAATGGAATGAGCGGCGGATAACATGACCAGTGGTCCCAGTGATTACCTTGCAGCCGAACGAACGTTTCTAGCCTGGATCCGAACGGGTCTGGCGCTCATGGGATTCGGCTTCGTCGTTGCCCGCTTCGGCCTCTTTCTTCGAATGCTGCAGAGTGGCGGCCAGTCCAACCTGCCGGCCGAATCTTTCGGATTCTCGTTCTGGGCTGGAACGGCGCTGATCACGCTGGGAGTGGTTGTCAATATAATGTCCGCGAGGCATCATGCGCGTCTGATTCGAGAGCTGAATGCGGGCGAATCGGGCTTCAATCGCCCGTCCTCGCTCGGCATAGTCGTCGCGATGATTCTGGCCGTGCTCGGATTGGCGATGGCGGCCTACTTGATTTCAGTTCGTGATCCTAAACGGGAACATCCTGCTGGAGGAGGCCAGTCGAAAGCGATGACAACCAATACAGACGCTGGAATCGTCACCATTCCCAGCAACCACTCGGTGGATCAGACGGTTGAAAAACTACAGGGAATACTGCAGGCCAAAGGAGTAAAGCTGTTTGCCTTGGTCGATCACAGCGGGGAAGCGGAGAAGGCCGGACTCAAGATGCCGCCCACCAAGCTCTTAATTTTCGGCAATCCGAAGGCCGGCACGCCGCTCATGATCGCCTCGCCCAGCATCGCGATCGACCTGCCATTGAAGATTCTGGTGTGGGAGGACAAGAGCGGCAAAGTCTCGGTCGCTTATAATAGCCCCGCCTACTTACAGGCCCGGCACAAATTACCCGCAGACCTCGTCCAGAATATCGCCGTGGTGGAAGCGCTGGCATCCAAAGGGGCGGAGTGAAGAGCCTTTAGGACCTCTCAGCGGAACGCATTTGAGGAATTCGTGCGTGCAGCTGAAGGAGTCCCGCGGGATGGTATCAATATCCTGGCCATCGCTGCTCAAAAGGCTCTAGCGAATCCACTTTCGATACCAACCATCCGTCAATCGGCTAGCACTTGGTACCAGCGTGACAAAGAGGCGACAGCGACAGCGAACTCAAACGCGCGCTTACTACTACACTGGATCATCGATGAGGTTATTGGGCACCGGCGCGCTCGAGCATTTCTTGTAAGAAGTGACATACGTCACCCGCTGTTGGACGCGCTGTTCGACTCACGAGTTCTCCATGTCCTCAAAAAGAATATATCTGCTCATGATCAGCCCGGAGTGAGGTATAACGCTTTCAAGCTGGACTATGGCTGCTATGTCGACCTTCTCACAACTGTGCGCGCTCCCGTGGGACTTCTTCCAGCGGAGGAGTCTGGCGAATTCGTCGACGTTCCGCCCGACGATTACAGGGCAATTCGAACAGCCATTCTCGACATCGATCGATTTGAAGAGCAACCTAAATTGCCTGCCTGACGAAACGGAGGACATTGTTGGGAACCGGCTATTTCGAAAACGGAACCTGGAGCAAAATACCGGCAAAGCTCGGCACGGCTCTACTCCTGACGTAGCGCCTTCACCGGATCCACGCGGCTGGCCCGGCGGGCCGGCACAAAGCTGGCGAATAGCGCAGCGATCACCAGCACCGGAATCATGATCGCGAAACTCAACGGCTCAGTGGATTGCATTCCCTCCACCAGGCGCATCAGGACCCGCCCCGCTGCCCAGGCGCCCGCGACTCCCAGACCGACACCGAGCGAAATCATTCCAAAGCTCTGCCGCATCACCAGCCCCACGACATCGCGAGCTGTGGCGCCCAGCGCTATCCGGACGCCAATTTCGGGCACGCGCTGGCTGGTCAAATAGGCCAGCACTCCATAAATGCCGATGCACGCCAGCACCAGAGCCAAGCTTGCGAACACAGAGAATAAGAGCAAAAGGAAACGTTGCCGCGCGAGCGTGGCGCTCGCCAGGCGGTCCATGGTCTGGACCTCATAGAGAACTTGATCGCCAGTCGCTCCACGTACCGCCCGCCGCAGCGGTTCGATCACACTCAATGGCTCGGTGCTGGTCCGTACGGCAATCGACATCAGCTCCGACCAACGGCGCAATAACGGATCCGGACCTGGGCAAACGGATAGTAGAGCTGTGCGCGCACGCGCGCTTGATCGTCGCCGGCGGGCCCCCAGTAGCGGACATGGCCCACCACGCCCACCACCCGAAGCGGGTCGGTGCCGAGCCCGATCCTAACGTGTTTCCGAGGGGCTCCTGTCCGTGAAAGGCCTCCTGAGCCATAACGTCGTCGATCACCACAACGGGTTCGTTGCCCATGCGGTCGTGCTCGTCGAAAAATCGGCCTTGGCGCAGTGGAATACCCATCACCTTCAGATAATCCGGCGACACGCTGCTGGCCAAAACGAGCGGCTGTTGATTCTCGGGCAGAGCGTCGGGAGTGGTCCGGTAGCCGATTTGGTTGTTGCCTTCGCGCAGCGGGACGGTGTCGACAGTGGCGATCGACTCCACTCCTGGGACGCTGCGAGCGCGATCAAGAATGTCGTCCCAGGCCGCGCGGATCTGCGCCGGGTTTGTGAGTGTAGCAGGCGAAAGCGCCGTCCTGGCTGTTAGAACGTTTTGGATGTTCACGCCCGGGTTCAAAGACGAGAGCCGAAGGAGCATGCGCCCGAGCATTCCGGCAGAAACCAGCAACACGACCGCCAGGGCAATCTCGGATATGACAAACCCGCTGTGCATACGGCGCGAGCTTCCCGCCAGGCTCCGCGCTCCGGCTCTTAGGGTCTGTTCCAGATCGCGCGCTGGAGCACGCAGCGCCGGCGCCAATCCGAAAAGAAGGCCGCTCGCGAGTGAGGCGGCCAGCGCGAAGAGCAGCACGTGCCAATCCAGATGGACCTCTTCAACGCGCGGCAAGCTACGTGGCCAGTACGTCACGAAAGGGCGGATGCCGGCGGCTGCCAGCACAATGCCGAGCACGCCACCTGATAGCCCCAAGACCGCGCTCTCGGTCAGACAGTGGCGCACCAACCGGCCGCGGCCCGCTCCGAGCGCCACACGCATGGCCAGTTCACGCTCGCGAGAAACCGCTCTGGCCAGCAGCAAGCTAGCTACGTTGACGCACGCAATCAGCAGCACCAGGCTGACGGCGCCCAGCAGCAGCCACAGCGTAGAGCGGACGTCACCGACGTCGGGGCGAAGCGGCTCCGTAATAAAGGTGCGGCCCTTATTCGATTTCGGGTACTGCTCGGCCAAGTGGCGGCCAATTAACGTCAGTTCGGCCTGCGCCTGGGCCAGCATTGCGCCGGGACGCAGCCGCGCCCAAACTTGCACGCCGTGCGCTTCGCGATTCTGCATACGCGGTGAAGCGTCTTGACCGAGCAGCGTAAACACATCCGCTTCGTCTCCCAACCGGAAGCCCGCGGGCGTGACGCCGATAACGGTATAGGATTTTCCTTCGAAAACAAGGGGCATTCCGATGGCGGCCGCGTTTCCGCCGTAAAGCCGCTGCCACAAGCCGTAGCTAACGATGGCCACCGGAGTTGCGCCCAGCCGGTCTTCCTCGGGACGGAAAGTGCGTCCTTGTACCGGTGTAACTCCCAAGAGAGGAAACAGGTCGGCTGATACTTCGCGACCGTCCACGTACTCGGCGTTCCCGGAGCCGCTCACCGTGCCTCCGCCGTAGCTCCACGCCGCGAAATCTAAAGAGCGGCTTCCGCTTTTGCAGTCGAGAAAATTGGGGTACGTAAACGCCCACAGATTCCCCCACTGTGTGCTGAAATCCGTTTTTTCCTGCAGGTTGACGAGACGATCAGGCTCCCGATAGGGCAGCGGTTTCAGAACCACACCGTTGATCACGGTGAACATCACCGTAGTCGCTCCGATTCCGAGAGCCAACGTCGCGAGGGCGACTGCCGCAAACCCCGGCTTCTGGCGCAGCGCGCGCAGCGCGTAGCGCAAGTCTTGCCACAGATCCTCCAGCCAGCGCGTGCCGCGGGCGTCGCGACATTCTTCTTTCACCTGTTCAGGTCCGCCCAAAGCGAGCCGGGCTTGTCGTCGAGCTTCCGCGGGACTGTAGCCGCGCGCGATGAGATCAGCCGTGTGTTGTTCCAGATGGAAGCGCAGCTCCTTTTCGAGTTGTTCTTCCATCTGCTTTCGCCGCAATAATCGATGCCACCAAGTCATTCGAGCTACTCCTGTCGCAGAGCCTTGACGGGGTCCACCCGGGCGGCACGGCGGGCCGGTACGAAACTCGCGAACAGCGCCGCGACTACCAGGATTGGAATCATGATGGCGAAGGTCACCGGCTCACTCGATTGCATTCCTTCCACCAGGCGCACCAGGACGCGCCCCGCTGCCCAGGCACCCGCGCTTCCTACGCCAACGCCCAAGGAAATTATTCCAAGGCTCTCTCGCATCACTAGACGCATCACATCCCGAGCATTCGCTCCCAGCGCCATCCGTACACCGAATTCCGGCACGCGCTGGCTGGTCAAGTACGCCAGCACGCCATAAATGCCGATACACGCGAGCGTCAAAGCCAAACCGGCGAAGATGCCGAACAGCAGCAGAAGGAAGCGCTGCCGGATGAGAGAATCGCTCACCAACTGCTCCATGGTATGAACGTCGTAGAGAACTTGATCACCGGCAGCTCCACGCAGTTCCATCCGCAGTGGTTCCACTACATTCAATGGTGGGATATTAGTGCGAACTGCCATGGACATTACCGAAGAAAAGAAACGCAACAATGGGTCGGGCACCTGGGCAAAAGAGTAATAGACCTGATCACGCACCCGCGACTGATCGTCACCAGCGAGCCCCCAATGCCGGACATGGCCCACTACACCTACAACCTGGACCGGGCCGGGGCCGAGCGCTGGAATCCAGAGGCGCTTCCCGACAGCCTGGCTTCCGCCGAATGCGTGCTCGGCCAAATTGTCGTCAATCACTACGACAAGGTCGTGCCCGATGCGATCCTGTTCGTTGAAGAATCGGCCCTGGCGCAGAGGAATGCCCATGACCTTCACATAGTCCGGCGTCACACACGATGCCAGCGCGACCGGCTCCTGGTTCGGCGGCGGCGGGACCGGGGTGGCCCAGTAGCTCACTGAGTTTTCGCCTACGCGCATGGGGATGATGTCGGCGAGGGCAACCGATTGCACTCCTGGTAGGTGTCGTGCGCGGTCCAACACTTCTTGCCAGGCCGCGCGTATCTTAGCGGGATTTGCGAGCGCGTCTGGCGAAAGCGCAACCCGCGTAGTCAGTACGTTCCGGATATTCACACCGGGGTCAAGTGACGCCAGCCGCAAGAGCATGCGTCCAAGCATTCCGGCCGAAACCAACAGCACCACCGCCAGGGCGATCTCGGATATTACAAACCCACTGTGTAGACGGCGCGAGCTGCCTGCCAGGGTCCGCGCTCCGGCACGGAGGGTCTGTTCCAGCTCGCGCGTTGGAGCGCGGAGGGCGGGCGCAAGTCCGAAAAGAAGGCCACTCGCGAGGGACGCAGCCAGCGCAAACAACAGCACATGCCAATCGAGCTGGACCCCTTCGGCACGCGGCAAACTGCCGGGCCAGAACGTCACAAACGGGCGGATGCCAAAGGCTGCGAGGACGATGCCAAGCATGCCGCCGGAAAGGCCTAAGACCGCACTCTCGGTCAGGCATTGGCGTATTAATCGGCCCCGGCCCGCCCCGAGGGCCACGCGCATGGCGAGTTCCCGCTCGCGTGAAACTGCCCGTGCCAGCAGCAAGCTCGCTACATTGACGCACGCAATCAGTAACACCAGGCTCACGGCGCCCAGCAACAACCAAAGTGTGGACTGGACATCTCCGACCAGCTCCTGTCGAAGCGGATGTACCACCAGGTCACGTCCCGCATTGAGCTCTGGATATTGCTCAGCGTGACGTCGCGCAATCAAGGACAGCTCCGCCTGTGCTTCCGCCAGCGTCATGCCAGGCCGGAGACGAGCCAGCAGATGAATGAAACGCGCGCCACGATTCTGCATTTGCGGCCTGGTGCTTTGGCCGAGCGGGGTAAACACGTCAGCATCGCCATCGAGGTGGAATCCGGCGGGTGCTATGCCGACGACGGTATAGGGTTTGCCATCAAAGACGATCGATTGGCCGATGGTGCCCGGGCTCGCGGCGAAGCGGCGCTGCCACAACCCGTAACTGATAATGATCACCGGCCGAGCGCCAGGCCGATCCTCTTCCGGCAAGAAGACGCGCCCTTGGGGAAGCGAAATTCCCAGCACAGGAAATAGTTCGGACGAGATCTGGCGGCCGTCAACGTACTCGGCTGGGCCGGGCTCACTCAACGTCGCTCCGCTATAGGTCCATGCCGCGATGGGCCCGAGTGAGCGGCTCTCGCGTTGACAATCGAGAAATTCAGGGTATGAAAAGCCCCACTGCTCGCCAAATTTTTCAGTCCGGCCATGTACAGTAACCAGCCGATCGGGTTCCGGATAAGAAAGCGGCTTGAGCACGACACCGTTGATGACGGTGAACATCACAGTGGTCGCTCCGATCCCGAGCGCCAGCGTTGCGAGAGCGACCGCCGAAAACCCCGGCTTATGGCGGAGCGTGCGTAGCGAATAGCGCAGGTCTTGCGCCAGATCCTCCAGCCAGCGTGTGCCACGTTCGTCGCGGCATTCCTCCTTCACATGCTCCTCGCCGCCCAAGGCGAGCCGCGCTTGTCTTCGAGCTTCCGCCGGATCGTGGCCGCGCGCGACGAGATCGGCCGTGTGTTGCTCCAGATGGAAATGCAGCTCCTTTTCAAGTTGCTCTTCCATCTGCTTTCTTCGCCATAATCGACGCCACCAGGTCATTCCGCGGCTCCTTCCGACATTTTGAGGATCAAGCCGACCGCTTCGGCCAACTGCCGCCAGCTCTCGGTTTCGGTATCCAGCTGCGCGCGCCCTTTCCGCGTCAGGCGGTAGAATTTGGCTTCGCGTCCGGTCTCGGTCTCCTTCCAGTCGGCAGCCAGAAGGCCGCGGTTCTCCAGGCGATGGAGCGCCGGGTAGAGCGAGCCTTGGGGGACCTGCACGACGTCGCGCGTTACCTGCTGAAGCCTCTGCGCGATCGCGTAGCCGTGCACCGGCCCTAGCGCCACCACTTTCAAGATCAAGAGATCCAGCGTGCCTTGGGGCAGATCCATCGGATACCTCCGCATACCTCGTACTTCTACATGTATCACAAAATCCCGGATGCGGGAAATCGGTATTTGAGTGTACTGTCCCTAATTTTTGGCGAAATCGAGGTAGCCGCGCTGGGGATCTGTGTTCACCAGTTTTACCTGAAACTGGTCGCCCACATCGACTCCCTGCTGGCCGCGAACGAGCAGCCCTTCGGCGGGCGGTCCGGATATGCGGACAAAAACACCTTTGGGCGTAACGCCGGTTACGACGGCGGCAAATGACTCGCCAATTCGAGGCTGAAGCGCGACGGCGGCAATACGTTTATTCATCGCCCGTTCCACTTTGCGCGCGGCATCTTCCTTGAGAGTGCAATTGCGCGCAATTGAATCCAGTTGCTGATCCGAATACGGCCGCGGCTGCTTGGCGAGCACAGACTTGATCAGCCGCTGAGTGACAGTATCCGCAAAGCGGCGGTTGGGCGCGGTGGAATGGGTGTAGTCAAGGGCCGCTAATGCAAAATGTCCCTGGTCCTTGTCGCCCGGCCGTGAGAGCACATACTCGCCCGGCCCCATCAGCTTGATCACGGCTAGCGAGACATCGGCGTAATGCACCGCGTCGACGGTCTTTCTTTTCTGAAGGAAGAGATTGAGCGCGCCCGAATCCGGCTGGGCCGGCAGTTTATCGCCATAGCGCGCGGCCAGCTCGACAATGCGCGGCCAGCGCTCGGGGGTTTTGACTATGCGGCGGATGGAAGAAACGCCGGCCTGCATCAGAGTACGCTCCATCACACCATTGGCGGCCACCATGAAATTCTCGATTAATTCGGTGGCGCGATTCTTCATGCGGGTGTCGATCCCTTTTACCTGGCCACCGGAAATGACGGCCTCTGCCTCCACGCGGTCGATGTCCAGGGCACCCTGCCGCTGGCGCTCTTTGAACATGACTTGGGCCGCCTCATCCTGCAGTTTGAGCTGCGCGGCAAGCGCGGTGGAAGCGGCCACCTTTGAAGGAGCGGCCGAGCGCCCTTCCAGCCACCCTCCCACTCCGTTGTAGGCGAGTTGGCCCTGATTGCGAATCAGCGCCGGGTAAACGCCTCCGGACCCGATCGAGCCGTCGGGCGCGACAACCATCTCAATCACCATGGCTAAACGGTCCGCGTCCTGGTTCAGCGAAGTCAGATCCGTGGATAGCTGCTCCGGCAGCATGGGAAACGTTTGAATTCCTGTATAGACACTGGTGGCCTGCGCGGCGGCATGTTTATCGATGGGCGAGCCGATGAGCACGGCGGCATCCACATCGGCGATGGCGACAAGAACGCGAATTCCAACACTGACGCGCTCGGCTGCTTCGGCCTGGTCTAGATCGCGGGAGGTGTCGTTATCGATGGAAGACCACAACAGCGACCGCAAGTCGCGCACATCGTGACCTAGGGGTGGCGCAGTCCGGCCCTTAAGCTCGGCCAGCTGCCGGCTGACCTCGGGCGGAAAATCGGGATCGAAGCCCCGGTCGATCATCTCCTGCCGGGCGGCCGCTAAAAGATCAAATCCGGTGTGAGGCATGGAAACGCAAGCCTACCACAGCGGAGGAGAAGGCCGGCCTTTGCCGCACGCCGCCGCGGAACCCCTGTAAAATATAGGGATGGACAAGAGATTGCAGAAGAGGCATAAGCGGCAGGTTGCGCGCGCGAAAGAGCACGTCAAACTATCGGAGCCGGATCTGAGGACGCCGGAACAAATAACGGCAGCACGGGACGCGGCGCGCTCATCTTCGGGGCGTCGCAATGACGCGGGTGCAAACTTCTCGGCGCCGTCAGCCCGAAGAAACGCCGCTACCGTGACGCATACGGCGGCCAAGACCGACGTTTAGCTCCTGGCTCGAACGTTTTACTAGCCGGCACTGGGACTGAGTATGCGCCTGGTAACTTGGAACTGCTGTCGCGGCCCTTATCTGAAGAAGGCCTCGTTCCTGGACGCGCTGGCCCCGGACATCGCGGTCATCCAAGAGTGCGCCAAGCCAACCTGCCAGACCGACCAATGTTTATGGTTTGGACACAACCCCCGCCAAGGCATCGCTGTCTTCGCCAATGGGCCGTATCGAATTCGCGCCCTCCCCAGGGTCGCCGGGGTTCCACGCTACGCGATTCCAATCGAAGTAGCGGGGCCAACTAACTTCCTGCTTGTCGCCGTTTGGTCCAAGGGCGGCCAGGCCAACCCTTATGTGGAAGGAGTGGTGCGCGCGGTCAAACTGTATCGGAAACTGTTCGCGCAGTACCCTACGGTTCTGACCGGTGACCTCAACTCCAATGCGATCTGGGACTCCGAGCACGCGGCCGACTTGAGCCACAGCGCCCTGGTGAAAATGCTCTCGGAGCTGGGCTTAGTAAGCAGCTACCACTCTTTTTATGGCGAAGCACACGGAGAAGAGAAGCAGCCCACTTACTACTTTCAATGGAAGGAGCAACGCCCGTTTCATATCGACTACTGCTTCATCCCGCGGGACTGGGCCCGGAACGTGCGGCGCGTCGAGGTCGGGTCCTATGCGGAATGGAAAAGCCGCAGCGACCATCGCCCCATACTGGTGGAACTTGCCGAGCATGCAAATGCTATGCTGAACACGCGAGGCGAGTGACCTGATATGAAAGCGACACCAAGCCTGATATGAAAACACCAAGCGTGATCTTGATGCTGGTTTGCGTGTTCGCGTTGGCCGCCGCGGCGCACGCACAATCGCTGCTGGTGCTGAACAAAGAAGGGTCGGTAGCGATTATCGATCCGGCCACGCAAAAGGTTCTGGGCCGCGCGCCCACGGGCGACGGACCGCACGAAGTGGTGGCAACTTCGGACGGCAAACTGGCGGTTGCATCGAATTACGGGTCGGGGCAAATGCCGGGCCACACGCTCTCGGTAATCGATATCGCGAGCCGGAAGGAAATACACCGCGTGGATATTTCGCCTTTGCTGCGTCCGCACGGCCTATTTTCGGTGGATGGGAAAGTATACTTCACGGCGGAGGGCAGCAAGGCCTTCGGGCGCTACGATCCGGCCTCCAACCGCGTTGACTGGCTGATGGGCACCGGGCAGGACGGCACTCATATGGTTGCAATGAGCAAAGACCATAATCTGATTTTCACGTCCAATATCGGATCCGGCACCATCTCGATTTTCGAACGCGGAGGTTCGGCTGATGACTGGCGGCAAACCGTGGTGCCGGTGGGGCATGGCGCGGAAGGCTTCGATCTCTCACCGAACGGCAAAGAGCTATGGGCCGCGAACGCCGGCGACGGAACAGTTTCAATCGTGGATATCGCCGCTAAGAAGGTCGTGCAGACGTTTCCGGTGGATGCGAAGCGATCCAATCGCCTGAAATTCACGCCTGACGGCAAGCGTGTTCTGATCTCCGACATAACCAATGGGGCCCTGGTGGTGGTGGATGTCGCTACGCGGAAAGAAGTGAAACGGTTGACTCTGGGGCATAGCGTTGCGGGTATTCTGGTGGCGCCGGACGGCTCGCGCGCGTACGTGGCAGCAACCAACGATAACTACGTCGCCGTGGTAGACCTGAAAAATCTCGAGGTGACAGGTCGCATCTCAACCGGCAATGGCCCGGACGGAATGGATTGGATCGCGAGCCGCTGACGGCTTCGAATTTTTACTTCCGTAGCATAACTTCGGTTGATTTGATGACGACCTCTACGTCATCTCCTTTTTTCAGCTTCATTTCTTTTGCGCTTTGGCGCGTGATTACGCTCTCAATTGTGTACTTCCCGAGCTTGACTACCACGTGAGCCATGATGTCTCCCATGGTGATCTTTGCGATTTTCCCTTGCAGTTGATTCCTTGCCGAAAGAGCCATACACCAACGATACACCCTGAGCGCCTGTGTCAAATCGCTTCCTGACGGTCGCGGCCGGCCCAGGATTGTTTGAGCCGCGCGCCAGGGAGTAAAATCGTCTAAAGCGACAATTGTGGAGGTATTTTGTGAAATCTACTCATCGCCGGAACTTTCTCAAGCTCCCGCTCGCGGCCGCCGCGGCTCAGACCATTTCCACGGCGCCGTTCGCCACTGCGGCCACGCGCCTGGACGAATACGACCCGAACAATACCAAGATCGCGACCATGGTGAATGCGCGCGCCGACGACGATCATTTCCTCTTCCTGAAGCAGATTGGTATTCAGTGGGTGCACGTACAGTTTCCTCGCGATACGAACTTCGATCTCATAAAGAACACGCAGGACCGGCTGGGGCGTTTCGGCATCAAGATACATTGCGGAATGGTGGATTACTACCGGTCGCAAAAGATTCAGCTCGGCAAGCCGGGCCGCGACGAAGATATTGAAAAGTTCCAGGAGTTTATTCGCGACTTGGGCCGCCTGGGGATTTACTCGACAAAAATCGATTTTCATCCCGGCAACACTTATACCACCAAGGAGATCGTAACTTCGCGAGGCTATAAGGTCCGCGAATATGACGTCAACGACTTTCATCAGGAAGTCGAGAAACAGATGTTCGATCGTGTTTACACCGCCGACGACATGTGGGCCAATTACACCTACTTCATTAAAGCGGTGCTCCCGGTCGCCGAGAAGGCCGATGTGCGGCTGGCGCTTCACCCGGACGATCCGCCGACCACGGCGTCGGCAATGATGAACGGGGTGGCAAAACTTTTCGTCAACTACGACGGGTACAAGCGCGCCGACGACGTCGCCGGACACAGCAAATATTTCGGTTATACGTTTTGCGTCGGAACCTGGTCCGAAGGCGGATCGCAGATGGGCAAAGACGTGTTCGGCATCATAGACGACTTCGGCGCGCGCGACAAGATTTTTTGCGTGCATTTCCGCAATGTCAGCTCTCCGCTGCCGCGCTTCCACGAAACATTTCAGGATGACGGCTACCTGGATATGTATCAAGTGATGAAGGCATTCCGGCGGGTCAAATGCACCGCGTCTCTGATCCCGGATCACTACCCCGGCATCGTCAACGATCCGGACCACCGCATCGCCGATACCTATAGCATCACCTATATGCGCGCTTTGCTTCGCCGCGCCAATGAAGAAGTGGGATAAGATGATCGGATATGAAGTTCGCCCTGTTGTGTGTAGTGTCCCTGGCCGCATCCATGGCGGCGGTGACAGAACCGAAAGTGAAGCTTCCCAACACCCGCACAGACCTCGTTAACGGCGAAAAGCTCTTCTCGGTACACTGCGCGCTGTGTCACGGACCAAAGGGCGAAGGCGGACGCGGACCGCTGCTGGCTCAAGCGAAACTGTCGCACGCACCCGACGACGCCGCGCTTCTCAAGGTCATCGAAGAAGGCATTCGCGGGACTGAAATGCCCGCCGCCGGAGCCATGTCGGACCATGAGATGCGGCAGACGGCCGCATACGTGCGATCGCTCGGGAAGGTATCGACGAAGCCTGTGCCCGGCAATCCGGCGCACGGCGCGGATATCTACCGCTCTAAGGGTAATTGCGGCAGCTGTCATTCGATTCACGGCGACGGCGGAGTCTCGGGGCCCGATCTTGCGGATATCGGCTCCAGACGCAGCGCCGCGTATTTGCGCGAATCCATCGTCGACCCACAAGCCGCCGTTCCGGAGGGATATCTGCTGGTAGCGTTGGTCACCAAGAATGGTCAGAATTTGAAAGGTGTCCGCGTCAACGAAGACTCCTTCTCGATCCAGATCCGGGACGATTCCGGGCGCTCGTATTCATTCTGGAAAACTGACGTTGCGACAATCGACAAGCAGCGAGGCAAATCGCCCATGCCGTCCTACAAAGGCCTACTCTCCGATGATGAGCTGACCGACCTGGTGGCCTACCTCGCGTCTCTGAAAGAGGAAAAATGAGAACCTTAGCCTGGCTGTTTGTACCTGCCGTCCTGCTCGCTCAAGTGAACGTACCGTACGAGCGTATCCGCGATGCCGATAAGGAGCCGGGCAACTGGCTCACTTACTCGCGCGACTACAGCGGCCAGCGCTACTCGCCGCTCGATCAGATCAACACCGGCAACGTCGCGAAATTAAAGGTCGCCTGGGTGCACCAGGTGAATGAGCTGGACGGCTTTGAAACGTCGCCGATCGTGGTGGATGGCACGATGTTCATCACCGAGCCGCCGAATATGGTGAAAGCGCTGGATGCAGGCACCGGCCGAACGTTGTGGAGTTACCGCAAAGACATTCCCAGCGATCTCCGGCTGTGCTGCGGCAAGGTGAATCGCGGCGTCGCTATTCTCGGCAATACCGTTTACTACGGGAGCACGGACGCGCACTTAATCGCTCTCGACGCGCGCACTGGCGCCCTCCGGTGGGATACACCGATGGCCGATTATAAGCTGGGATATTCAAGCACCGGCGCGCCCCTGGCGGTAAAAGACAAGATCATCATCGGAATGGCGGGTGGCGAGTACGGCGTGCGCGGATTCATCGATGGATACGATGCCAAGACGGGCAAGCGGGCCTGGCGCTTCAACACCATTCCGTCTAAGGGCGAACCCGGCAACGAGACTTGGGAAGGCGAAAGCTGGAAGACAGGCTCGGCGACGAGTTGGGTGACCGGTGTGTACGAACCAGAGACCAACACGCTCTACTGGGGCACCGGAAATCCTGGGCCGGACTGGAATGGGGACGTGCGAGGGGGCGACAACCTTTATTCCGATTCGCTGATCGCGCTGGATCCCGATACGGGCTTGAAGAAGTGGCACTTCCAATACACTCCGCACGACCAAAACGACTGGGATTCCACTCAGACGCCGATCCTGGCGAACGGAACGTACCAGGGCCAACCTCGCAAGATGGTGGTGCTGGCCAATCGCAACGGCTTTTATTACGCGCTCGATCGCACCACGGGGAAGTTCATCGCTGGACGGCCTTATGTGAAGCAAACCTGGGCCACCGGTCTCGACGAATCGGGCCGCCCCATGCGTATCGCGAATGCAGTTCCCTCAGTGGGTGGGACGCTGCTGTGGCCGAGTCTGGACGGCGGGTCCAACTGGTACAGTTCCACGTTTAGCCCCAAGACGGATCTGTATTACGTCAATGCCAAGGAGTTGGGAGCCATTTATCACAAAGGTGATGCCGACTATAAAGCCGGGGCGCTTTTCAATGGCGGCGGGCAGCGGGATTACGACGGCGAGGAACCATATGGCGCGGTCCGCGCGCTGGACGTGGCCACCGGCCAACTGCGCTGGGAGTATAAGCTGTTCTCGCCTTCGCACGCGGGCCTGATGGCGACTGCCGGAGGTCTGGTGTTCGGCTCAAACACCACTTCTTTCTTTGCGCTCGACGCACAGAAGGGCAACCTGTTGTGGCGATTCGAGGGCGGCGGCGACATCGACGCCAATCCGATCACCTTCATGAACCAGGGCAAGCAATACGTGGTTATACCGTCCGGGCATGCGCTGTTTGTGTTCGGGCTCGATTAGGGTGTTCGTGTGAAACGCGATGAAGCGAAAGAAGAGGCGCGTAACAGCCGCGCCGTCGCTTGCGGCTACACCGGCGTCTAGATCGCGAACGGATGCGCCTGCTACACCGCGCTATTATTTCGCGGCCGTTTTGGCGCTCAGCCTGCTGACGCTGCTCGCATTTTCAAATTCTTTTTCGACCGGATTCGCGCTTGATAACCAGACCCTGCTGCTGGGAGATACGCGCATCCAGGCCGCGACAGCCGCCAACATCGATCTGATCGTCCACCACACTTATTGGTGGCCGAACGGAGAGAGTGGTCTTTATCGGCCCTTCACTACGCTCTCTTACCTGCTTAACTACGCCATTCTGGGAAATGGGGATCATCCGGCCGGGTATCACTGGATCAATTTTTTCCTGCATATAGCCAACGTATTGCTGCTCTTCGCGCTGGTATTACGTTTAATGGCCGGAGGGCCCCGCGCTCTTCCGGTGGCCTTCGTCATCGCCATGCTGTGGGCAGTGCATCCGGTATTGACGGAGTCGGTCACGAACATCGTTGGGCGCGCCGACCTGCTAGCGGGATGCGCGGTTTTGGGCGGCTTTCTTTTGTACCTGAAAAGTACGGAAACAACCGGCTGGCGCCGCGGCGCATGGCTGGCGGGATTGGCGGCTATCACTGCCATTGGAGTGTTTTCGAAGGAAAGCGCGGTCGTTCTTCCGGGCGTAATCGTTCTTTACGAAATTGCTTGCTTTGGCGTTCACACGAGTGTGAACGCGGCACGCACGAGTGCGTGCGCTACGGACGGGAGACATTGGCGTAGAGCTTTGCCCGCCTGTCTCATCACGCTGGCGCCTATCGGCATAATGCTATGGCAGCGCGCGATGGTCCTCTCCTCGACGCTGCCTGCCGAATGGCCCTTCGTCGATAATCCGATCACGGGCGCCGGCTTCTGGATCGGACGGCTCACCGCCATCAAGATTCTTGCGCGCTATCTATGGCTGGCGTTCTGGCCAATGAAGCTTTCAGCCGACTACTCTTATGCCCAGATCGCGCTGGCCCACGGCAGTCCGGAGGATTGGGTTTGCTGGCTCGCGGTGGCCGGCGCTCTGGCGCTTACGGTGGTCCTTTGGAACCGCGATCGCCTGGCTTTTTTCTTCGCCGGCTTTGCCTTTCTCAACTTGTTACCAGCCTCGAATCTGCTTTTCCCCATCGGCACCATGATGGCGGAGCGTTTATTGTATCTAACGCTGGCGGGATTGCTGGCGGCTCTGGTCATCTCGCTGGATGACGCGGCGACGCGCTTTCGTTTCCCGGGCGTGCCGCTGGCGATTTGCGCGGCTGTAATTGCCACCGGATTCGCCGTCAGAACATGGGTGCGTAACCTGGATTGGACCGATGACAAATCCATGGCGACAGCCGGGGTTCAAACCAGCCCAGGCAGTTTCAAATTTCATCGCGTGCTGGCGGCCCAGCTGCTTGCAACCGATGCGCCTCATCGCGAAACCGACCGGGCCGTGGCCGAAGCGGATCGAAGCATCGCGATCCTGGCGCCCTTGCCTGATGATCTGGATTTGCCTGGCCCCTGGGATCTCGCGGCGGTCGCCCATCGGATAAAGGGCGATACGCTGTCGGGGGGTGCGGCCCGCGCGCAGTATGAAGAAACGGTCAGGCTGGCGCTTCGGTCCATTGCGGTGGATACAGCCTCCCGGGCGGCATATGATCTCCGGCACGGAGTGAAGAGCCCCGTTCCCGCCAGCGCGGCTAATGGCTACCGGACGCTGGCCTCGGCTTATCTTCATCTGGGCCGTGCGCCGGAAGCCCTGGCGGCGGCCATTCAGGCGCAAGCGATCGATCCGGCAAACACGGGCGTGTACGAGGAAATCGCCGATGCCGATCTCGCCCAGGAGCGCGGTGAGGCCGCAGCCGTGGCTTTAGCGCAAGGGATGTTCGCGAGCGACGACCACAACAAGCTGCTGGCTGAGCTGCTGAAACTGTATCAGAGCGGCGTTGATTCGAAGGGCTGCGCCGTGGTTTCGGGGCCGCACGGACCCACTCTCAATCCTTACTGCGAGATTGTCCGCAGAGATCTTTGCGAGGCGACGCTCCGAGCGCATCTCCCGGATGTACACCGCCGGCTGGGCTGTCCCAATTGATGCTTCTAAAAAAAACGGCCGCAGCCACAGCCTGTTGCCGTGACTACGGCCGTTTTCTCAACTACGAATCCTGCTCTAGAACGTGTACTTTATTCCCATCTGCAATTGCCGCATGGGAATGATGGGCGTGCCGCCGCCGATAAGGCTGCTGACGACCCCGAATCCCGAATGTGCGGCGGTGGCCGGTTCACCAGGGATTGTCGAACCAGCCAGAATATTGGGGTTCGGTTCACCCCAGTTCGGATGGTTCAGCACATTGAAGCCCTCAAAGCGCAGGGTAAGCCTGTGATGCTCGTTGTAGGGCATCACCCAGCTTTTATGCAGTTCGGCATCGATCGAGAAAACTCCCGGCGAAGACATGGTGTTCCGTCCAACATCGCCAAACTGTCCCGGAGGGGCTTCGACGAACGCAGCCCGGTTGTACCAGCCCCCCGACGGAGTTTGGCTGGAGGCGTTTACGGGACCGCCCACGTAGTTCGGGCGATCATAGGCCTCGTCCGTACCCGAGTTATCTATTCCGCCGATCGTCAGACTTAGCGGCACGCCGTCCTGGACGGTACTGGTCCCGCCGACTTGCCAGCCACCGATGACGGCATTGAGGAAGCCGTTGTTAATGTTAAGCGGTTTGCCTTTACCGACCGGCAGTTCATAGAGCACGGAAGTGACCCAACGTTGCGGCACATTGAATGCGGAGAGGCCACGCTCGCACTCGATGCAATAGCTGTCCTGCGGGAAAAGCGAGTCATAGCCCTGTACACGAATGCCGCTCGAGTCATCGAGCGATTTCGACCAGGTATAGGAGCTGATTAAGCTCATACCTTGGCTGAAACGTTTGGTGACCTTGAAGGAGAGCGCATTGTATTCGGCGTTTATGCCGTCAGCCACCAACTGGATTACGCCGAAATCGGGGAACGGAACACGTGAGATGCTGCTGCCCACCGTTCCGGGAACGGCCTCGTTGGCGTTTTGGAACCCGTAGAGGTGATGACTCTCCGAGCCCAGATAACCGAGTTCGAAGGCCCAATTCGCTCCGAGCTGGCGCTGTACATTGATCAGGTACTGCTCGGTGTATGACGTATGGTGGGCGTAGGCGGCGGCATAACCGTAGGGCGGCGGAAACGCCGTCGGTGCTCCCCCGGCCCCAGGCGGCGTAACGGCATTAGCGTACGTAGCAGGTAATCCGGATTGCACTCCCGATCCCGAGGACCAGGTGGTCCCACCCGTGGTCTCGGTGAGAGTAAGGCGCACGCCAATATTGCGCGCCATGTCAAAATACATCGAGTTGCCGTTGTCCTGCACGAAGAACGTTCCATAGGCCACGCGGATCACAGTCTTCGAATCGGGTGAATAGGCAAAGCCGACGCGCGGGGCAAAATCGTTGGACCTCGTTTGCTGGAGTGGGCCCTGCTCGAGACCATTGCTACAGACGGCGGGCGTTTGGCCCCAGATGAAGGAAAGGGGAGGGTTGGCCGTATATGGATTCGAGCAGTTTCCCTGCCTGATCATATAAGGCCAAATTCCGCTGGACTGCGGAACCTGGGAGACCCCCGATATTATTTGCGGGATCACGATGCTGAACAGATTGTTCGACGTGTCGTAGAAGGGCGGAGTCAACTCATACCGCAAGCCTAAGGATACGGTTAGCTTGGGCGTCAGCTTCCAGGTATCGTCTACGAACGCCGCCTCGACATTGCGTTGGAAATTCGCGTTGGCAGCCTGGAAGGCGACCGTGGATTGATACAAGTCCCCCAGCAGAAACTCGGCAAAGGCGTCGCCGCCGGTGTGGGTCGGGCTCTGCGTGGCGTTGGGTTGGAAGGTAAATTGGGCACGCAAGAATTGATTGCCATAAGCATCGAAATTCTGGCGATTGTATTCGAACCCGAATTTGAAGGTATGTTTACCCTTGATCCAGGAAATGTTATCGACGAACTGAGTGGTGTTGTCGGCGATCTGATAGGGATCGTCGCTATTGTCGCCCAGGGCGCTGAAACCGTCTCCGTTAAACGCGGTGGCGGGCACGCCCCATTGCACCGGCGGGCCTGCTTCCAAATTGGGAATGCCCAACGAGCCCACTGTGTTGACGCTGAACGCGTCGGCGGTGCTGATCGCGTTGTAGATGCGGGTGTAGCCGAAACGGGCTTCGTTCACGATATTGGGCGAAAGAATGCGCGTGTTTGAACCGAGGTACTGCTCATAGCCCGTCGTGATCTTGCTGCCAGTGATGCTCAACCCCCCCTGTTTTTGAACTTCACTGCCCCAGCTGTAACGGCCGCTCCACTGCGATTTCGCGGATTCGACGAAATCCATGCGGATAATGAATCCGTCCCGGTTGAAGGGAGACAGTTGGTTCTGAGTGTAGTTGTTTACGAAACCCGGCAGCGTGGAGGCAGGGTAGTACGCCAAGAGTTTCTGCGAGATTGGATTGAGATCGCTCGAAGGAATGATATTGTTGGGGAACGGCTGTTTCGTAGTGGGATCGTAAATGGTGGTCGGCCAGGCGCTGTAGTTGCCCTGCTCCATAGCCGCCGTCGGCACGGAGTACACTGCCTGGGAAGACTGACGCTGTATCAGCGTTTCGAAATTTGACATGAAGAAGAGTTTATTCCGACCGTTGAACAGCTTGGGAATGCGGACCGGGCCGTCGATCTCATAGCCATAATCGTTCCAATTGAAGGCCGACGCCTTGGGGGGCGTAGCAGTGAACTGGTACGGTAGGGCGTCGTAATCGACGTTGCGATTGAATTCGAACAGCGAGGCGTGATATACGTTGCCGCCGGACTTGGTCAATACGTTGATCTGCGAGGCTTCATGGCCGAATTCCGCCGGGTAGACGCCGGTCTGCACCTTGAATTCCTGGATGGCGTCGATGGAGGGAAGCACGACGTAGGTGTTGAAGTCAAAGTCCGTATTGTTCACCCCGTCGAGCGTGTAGTAATCGAAAAAGATACGGTTTCCGCCAGTCGAGATCGCCTGATTGGCGCGATCGCCACCTTGCCGGGACTGTGCCTGACCGGCCGCCGGTGAAAGCGTGTTGGCGTTCGAAGATAGCGCCACCAGATTCAGGTATTCACGGCCGTTCAGCGGAAGCTCCTCGATACTCTGGGTTTCGACTACGGTTCCGACGGTTGCATTTTCGGCCTGCAATAGATCGGCGGCGGCCGAAACCTCCACCGATTCGGAAACCTGGCCGACCGTGAGCGTGAGGTCCAAACGTACGCTCTGCTGCACCTGAACCTCAACATTGTTACTAGTCGCCGTTTTGAAACCCGGATGCTCAACTTTTAGGCTGTAGATGCCGGGCGGCACGGACGGAAATGTGTATGATCCCTGTTCGTTGCTGGTCGCTTGGCGGACAGCATTGGTAGCGGAATTAGTAAGAGTGACAACGGCGTTCGGAACACCGGCTCCGCTGGGATCTGCAACTTGGCCTGTGATTTCGCCGAGCGTCTGTGCGAAGAGCGACGACCCGGCTAAAAGAAGTACTGCGACAAACCACTTGGTTCGCATATCCAATTCACCTCATTTGGAATTGACTCACTCAAAGCGTGTCTCAGATTCTATATCATTTTAGGCATTCGTGGGGGAGCCGGTATCCCCATCGCACGATACACTGGAAATTACCTCCCTGATTGACCATGTTAACTACGCGGATATTGAGCGGTCTATTATTCCTGGTCGTCACCGCCGGCGCTTCTCCGGACGCCGTTCGCCGGGCTGGCGCACTATACCAAAAAACGGATTACCAAGACTCACTGCACATATTGGCGGACGATCCCGCCCCCGATGCAGCCACATATCTTCTGAGCGGCAAGAATTACTTCATGCTGGGCGACTATAAGAAAGCCATCGATCACTTCGAAAAGGCTTCGGCAATTTCTACAGATAGTTCCGACTACGAACTTTGGCTAGGGCGCGCTTGGGGACGGCGGGCCGAAACCGGCGGCTGGCTGCTGGCCGCGGTGCGCGCCTCTAAGGCCCGCCAGTGCTTCGAAAGAGCGGTAGCGCTGGATCCGCATAACCGCGAAGCCAGGAACGACCTGTTCGATTTTTATCTCAATGCACCCGGTATTCTAGGCGGCGGATTGGAAAAAGCCGCGGCCAGCGCCCAGACTATCGCCAGGGAGCGGCCCGCCGAATACGAGTTTGAAGAGGCCCAGCTCGCCGATCGCAGGAACGATTACACGGCGGAAGAGGCCCATTTGCGCCGCGCCATGGAGCTCGCGCCCGGTGAAGCCGGCCGAATCGTGGATCTGGCGCGTTATGTGGCCAAACAAGGACGTCTGCAGGAAACCACCGTGCTGTTCGAGCGAGCTAGAAAATTGGCGCCCGGCCAAGCCCGGGTCGCCTTCGCCGAAGCCAGGGTAAATATCGAAAGCGGCCGCAACCTGGAGCAAGCACGAAAACTCCTGGAAGAGTATCTGCACGCTAGCCTGACTCCCGACGACCCGCCCCGCGAGGAAGCCGAGAGACTTTTGCGGCGCGTGGGCGGATGACAAGTCTGAATACGCGCTCCAGCGTGGTGATGGAAGGCCCACGGCACTCTTCCGGCGCCGCCCTCAAAACCTATTTCGTTCTGATTTTTTTCCTGGCGCTTAAAGCCGCCGGAAATTCCTGGATGGCCTGGGGAATGAAACAGGTTCCCGAGAGAATGTCGATGAATCCCGCCCTCTATCTGCATGCCATGCTGAACCCGTTCGTTGCCATGGGAATTGCCGCATTGATCCTGGCGCTTTTGACGCGCATGGCGCTGCTTAGCCTGGCGGATCTGAGTTTCGTATTGCCTGTTACCGCCATCGGGTACGTGATCGCGGTGTTTCTTGGAAAGATATTCTTGCACGAAACGGTTTCGCGCCAGCGTTGGCTGGGAACGCTGCTGATCTTTGCGGGCGCCGTGTTGGTGGGAACCACTTCGCGAAATACTACTCCGCCAGCGGAGGATCCGAAATGAAGTGGATCCTGGTGATTGTGATGGTGGCGGCGACGGTGCTGAGCGATCTGCTGCAGAGCCATGAAATGAAACGGGCGGGTGAGCAATCCGTCAGCGCGTGCGGTTTCGCCCGATTGCTGCACACCATCGCCCAGCGGCGCTTGCTGATCCTGGGCGTGGCCTGCAACGCGGTGTCGTTCTTCGCGTTCATGGCCCTGGTGCAAACCGAGCCGCTTAGCTTCGCCGTGCCGGCCTCTTCGGCAAGTTTCGTCCTGGAGACGGTGCTGGCCAAGTTTGTTTTACACGAGCGGATCGGTGCGCGCAGAGCCGCGGGAGCCTTGGCCGTGCTGGCCGGCGTCGTGCTGGTTGGTGGGTAGGACTCTTATTTCACTTGTGAAAGCGCGCGATTGATCCGCTCCACAGCCTCAGCCGGATTTTCGACCTCTACGATGAATTCGTCATACCGGTCCTCAATCCCGGCGAAGAGATCCTGAGGATTTCTGAGTTTGCCGATCTGTATGTCTACCAATTCGCCCCTCTGGCTTAATCGCCGGAGCGGGCCGGAGCCACTGGAATCAGCCGCCCGTCCCGGATGTAATAATCGGCGCCGCGCCAGCGGATGCTATTGCGGCCGAAACTGGTCAGCCAGATGGCGAACGCGACCGCATCCCAAACCGGAATCAGCAGCATATCCTTCCACAAGCCGGGCTGGCGCAAGCCGTGGATCCCGATGACCCAGGTCATCGCTATGCGTAACCCGAGATAGCCGCCCAGGTAGCCCAAGGCGACCGGCGCCGAGGGATGAACTGCCACCGCCGCGATCGACCATGGCAATCCCTGAGTCAGCAGCAAGCCGAAATGTCCCCACGGACGCATGTGTCGCATCACCACGATCCACCGCAGCCGCTTATGCAGCAGATCGCGCAGCGACGCGTAATCACAAACGGTTTCTATGGAATACTTGAGCAGCACGACTTCATAGCCTTGTTCGGCGATGAGACGGCCCACCAGCAAATCGTCGGCCGGACGATTCTCGAGCTCTGGATAACCGCCAAATCCATTGAGGCGCGCGCGCGTGGTAGCGATGGTCGGCCCCAGCGCGAACTTTATTCCATCCAGTTGCCAGGCCACTAAAACACCGGCGTAGAAATCGGACATCATCCCAATGGTCTGCAGGTGGTCGGTCAAGCTGCCAAGCTCGGTTGGTAAGTAGAAACACGTCACGGCGCCTACTTTGGGATCGCGCAGCGGAGCAGTGATCCGCAGGAGATAGTCGGGACGCACGCGTACATCGCTATCGCTGATGACCACTACTTCGTGCGCGGCGTCGCTCACCAGGCGGGCGAGCTTGGCCACTTTGTCGTTGGTTGCGACACGTCCCGAGCCATAAAGGATACGGATGCGGCACTCCGGAAAATCGGCGGTGAGTTTCGCTAAGACAGACAGAACGGCTGCATCGTCCGGATCGACGCAGAAAACGATTTCGAACTCCGGGTAATCCAAGCGGCAGAAGCTGGCCAGGTTTTCGGCGGCGTCCGGGTCGAGACCTCGAATCGGTTTCAGGATGCTGACCGGTGGAGTGAATGACTCGTCCGGCGGCGTGACTGCCTTTCGAAAATAGCGCCAGGAGCTATATATAGCAATGAGGTAATAAATGAACGGAATAGCCGCGATCGCAAGAAGGACCTCGCTCGCGGTGGCCATATTTACAGGCTACTCGACCCCTGCATGATTCGTCAGAAGCGCATGGTTCGTCAGGAGTAACTTACCGCCGCTTTGGGCCACGATGGTGAGTAGATTGGGCTCGACCAGTTGCTTCAGGCGTTCGGCGGCCTTCTGCGTGATTATCAGATAGCACCGCTCCTGCTGAAGCCACATCGTTCTCCATTGCGCGTCGTCGATAAACACATTGGGAGCGCCCGGCGCGTAAGAACCGTACACGAGGTTATTAAAACGGCCGTTCAGCAGGAGCGCGGTGCGGTTCGTATAAAAGAAGATCGACGAAAACGTGTAATAGTGATGATCCACGATGAGCTTTCCCGGTGGCGAACGGCGCAAAGTCTCCGCCAGCGGCCGTGAGGATAGAAAAGGATCGAAGGCCGCCATCGCGATACGCGCGGCTTGAAAAAACAGGATAGCCATCAAAGCCACTGCCAGGAAAGCACGCTGGCCCTTAGCTCGAAAGCTTCCGGCCGCGCCTAGCAAAAACGCTATCGCAGCCACCAGAAGCGGCAGCCTGAGGTAGGCGAAGGACGCGATCGTGAGATCTTCCATATGCCCAAGTGAAAGTTTGTACGCGCCGGGATTAGAGCTGAGGGCCGATGAAATGTCGCCCGGGGCGGCCAGATTCCAGGCTAGAAAATACAAAGTCAGCACTGCCGCCGCAGCGACGATGAATATCCCGCATAGCACGCGCGTACCATAGCGGATCCAGCCGCCGCCGGCGGCCATCGCGGACCCCAATAGCAACGCCAGCGCCGGATAACAGGGCATCGAGTAATATTCCTGGGTGGTGGAAAACGTAAAAAACACCAGGATAAAACCGGTCCAGCACAGCGCTAGCAAGCGGGTCTTGCCGGCGCGGTCAAGTGGTTTGAAACTGAGCTTCGCAATGGCTGGGAAGTACACGCTCCACGGAAAAAGCCACAGCAGATGGAACAGCCAGAAGTACAGCCGCGGGACGGTGTCGTAATCGCGCGGGTAGCGCATGTTCAGGAAGCGCAGCAGTTGCTCATTAATGAAGTAGAACCACAGGAAGCCGTGGTATTCGCCGGGAGCGCTGCGCATTGTTAGATCGAAATAAGGCGGATTTCGCAGCGCCGCGATAATGTGCCAGGGCGCGGCAATCAGCAGCACGATCACAAGGCCGCTCCAGGGGTGCAGAGCGTTCCAGACTTTACGATGAAATATCTGCCTGGTGACCGCGAGATAGATCAGTGCCGCTGCTATCGGGAACACCACGCCGACCAGGCTCTTGAACAACAAGCTGGTCCCCAGGCTGGCGGCCAGCACGAATGCCCACCAGCGCGGACGCGGCTCGTTTTCATCGATAGCGCGGAGGAACGCCCACATGGAAAGCGCAATGCTGGCAGTCAGCATTACGTCCGGGATCAGAATGCGCGTGAAGAGAAAAAGGCCGAAGCAGGTGGATATGCAAAGACCGGCATAGAATCCGGCCCGGCGGCCGAAGGCCCACATCCCAAACGCAGTGGTCAGCCAGGCCAGCGCGATGGCTGCCAGCACCATGGGAACGCGGGCCGCCCAGTCCGTCGCTCCGAAGATTTTGAACGATCCAGCGATCAGCCAGTAGATCAGCGGCGCCTTTTCGAGATAGGGAATTCCGTCCAGGCGGGCGGTGACGTAGTCGCCGGACGTCAGCATATTGCGCGCGATCTGGGCCTGCACTGCGTCCACGTCGTCCATCAGCGATGGCGGTGAAAGCATGCAGCCCGCGTAGACCGCGGCGGCCACCAGCAGAACTATGAGGTAAAAGTGAAAAGGCTTTCCATCGTCGGGCGCGCCTGTCCGGCCGGCGTCCTGGTCTGGATTCCCCATTTTTTCATCCAAAAGAACAGTATCATCAATCCCCAAAGATGATAGCCCAAGTTAGCGCGCCGCTCGAGATGGGCCCGGACCTGAGCTTCGATTCGCGGGATCTGAAAGAACTCGCCGTGTTCAGCGGCCGCGAATGCGACGGCTTCCTCTAAGAGCGGCCGCAACGGTCCGCGGAACCAATCGTGCGTCGGAATGTCAAAACCGATTTTCTTCCGGTTCAGAATCGCCGGAGAGAGTTTGCCGCGCATCAGGTTCTTCAAGATCACCTTCTGCCGCGATCCTTGTATTTTCAGGCTGGCGGGAAGCGAGCTTGCAAATTCCACGATGCGATGATCCAGGAACGGCGGCCGCACTTCCACGGCATGAGCCATGCTGGTGTGATCCACTTTGGTCAGGATATTATCCGGTAGAAAATATTTTTGATCGAACCAGAGATACGCCTGCAAATGGTCGCCGGCTTCGGCTAATTCTTTCAATACGGAGTCGAGCGCCGGCCGCAGGGTGGGTTGAACCAGCGAGCGCCTATGCTCGTCGTCGAAAGTGCCGCTCCAATAAACATGGGCCCGCGCCGGGGACATCGCGCAGCCCTCCAGAAACCTCTTCAGCTTGTATTCGAAGCCGATTTTATCGTTCGACACCGGCCACCGCTGGGCTATCGCCAGAAGTGTCCGAAGCACTGGAGGCGGCAATCTACGGGCATTGCGTGCCAGCATCGTGGCGCGTTGCATCAGGTATCCGCCGAATAATTCGTCAGCGCCTTCCCCGCTGAGCGCGACGGTGGCGCTGGCCTTGGTGAGACGGGAGAGAAACCAAACCGGCAATGCGCCCGAATCCGCGTTGGGCTCGTCGCAGTAATAAGCCAGCTCGTGAATCGCGGCCGGAAGATCCTGTGCGGGATTGAGATCCAACTCGATGTGTTCGGTCCCATAAGACGCTGCCACCTGCTGCGCGTAGCGCGTCTCGTCGAAGCTGCGGCCATGAAAAGTAATCGAAAATGTCTTTAGACGCGAACTCGAGGCCTCGGACGCGTAGTGCACCAGGCTGGAAGAATCCAAGCCCCCGCTGAGCCACACGCCCAGCGGCACGTCGGACACCAGATGTTCTCGAACCGACTCCTTCAACAGACGATCCAGCTCAGCCTCGGCCGCCTGAGACGTCCAGCGCTCTTCCCTGCCCTTCGGCAGATTCCAATCCTTTGGCAGTCTCCAGTAATGTTCCGTTCGCACTGCGCCGCGCCGCCACTCCAACCATTGGCCGGGAAGCAATTTCTCGACGCCTTCCACCAAGGTCCAGGGCGCCGGCACATAGTTCAGCGATAGATAACAATCCAGACCGTCCGGGCTCAACCAACGATCGACCTCGGGGTGAACCAGGATGGCCTTCAGCTCCGAGCCGAAGTACAGGTCCTCGCCGCGGCGCGTGATGTACAACGGCTTGATCCCCATCCGATCGCGAGCCAGCACGAGACGGCGATCAGATTCACGCCACAGGGCGACCGCAAACATGCCGCGCAGCCGTGAGAAACAGCCCGTATCCCACTCGAGGAATGCATTCAGAACCGTTTCCGTGTCGCTGTGGGAGCGAAAGCGATAACCGCGCTGTTCCAGTTCCCGGCGCAACTCCAGGTGATTGTAGATCTCGCCGTTAAAGACGATGACCGTGTCGCCATCCTCGGATAAGATGGGTTGATCTCCACCCTCAATGTCGATAATTTTCAGGCGGGCGGCGCCTAGGGAGACCGCCTCGGATTCAAAGACGCCTTGCTGATTCGGACCGCGATGGACGATGGCCTCAACCGCGCTTTGTATCCGGCCGGCTGGAGCGGTGCGATGTACATGTGTAAAGCCCGCAATGCCGCACAATTCAGCAGTACCCTCCCATCAGTAAGCCACCTCTGAAGCGGACCGGGCTGCGCGCACCTTCGACGGCCGGGCACGCTCATTCCTGGGACTCCGCCATTGTACCTGAGGTAGGAATAGCGACGTATCGATGCGATCCTGATACCGGATGGCGATGTTCATGAGCGAGTCCAGCAGCGAGTCAGACAGATAGTGCGGCTCCAGGCCCAGGTCGATCAATTTGGAGTGCTGAGCGTTGTAATAGTGCTCTTCCGATTCGACGCGCGGTCCCGGAAAATGCTCGATGGTAACGCGCATCCCCAGCTTCCAGGCGGCTGTGCGGACCATTTCGGCGATCTGGAGAACGGAAAACTGCTCGGTAAACTGGTTAAAAACGCGGCATTCTCCCGGTTTAGCCGGGTTCAGGCAGGCAATTTCGACGCAGCGAACGGTATCGCGGATGTCCAGAAATCCGCGAGTCTGTCCTCCTTTTCCATACACGGTCAGAGGATGTCCCGCGGCAGCCTGCACGCAAAACCGGTTCAGTACGGTTCCAAAAATGTCATCGTAATCGAAACGGTTGATCAGCGCTTCATCTAACACGACCTCGTCGGTCACCGTTCCGTACACTACGCCCTGATTTAGATCTGTCGCGCGAAGCTTCCAGATCTTGCAGGCGAACATCATATTGTGGCTATCGTGCACCTTGGATAGGTGATAGAACGACCCCGGCTGTTTAGGATAGGGAAGCACGTCCGTCCGGCCGTTGTGCTCGATGCGGATGTAGCCTTCTTCGATGTCGATATTGGGTGTACCGTACTCTCCCATGGTGCCGAGTTTGACCAGATGGCAATCCGGCCTCAGTTCCTGCAGCGCAAAGAGCAGGTTCAACGTTCCAACGACGTTGTTGACCTGGGTAAACACGGCATGTTTGCGGTCGATCATCGAATATGGCGCCGACCGCTGCTCGGCGAAGTGAACCACTGCCTCGGGCTCGAAGCTCTCGATTACGCCGGCCAGAAACTCGTAGTCGTTCACGTCACCCGTAAAGAGCTCGATCGACTTTCCGGTGAGTTCCCGCCATACCCGCAGCCGGTCACTAAGGGGCTGGATAGGCGTCAGGCTCTGCGCGCCCAGTTCAAAATCCCATTGGCGGCGGATGAAATTATCAACCACGGCCACGGCGTGCCCCTTCGCCGACAAATACAGCGCTGTGGCCCAGCCACAGTAACCATCACCGCCTAAAACGCAGATTTTCATTTAGGTTAGGTTTACCTAGTCCTTCCCTTTAGATTTAACACACTAGTACATTGAGACGTGTTGTCGGCTTAACATGTAACCCGCGTTGCGAGAAATAGATGCACCTGATGGGCAAGAGATACTCCCTTCGATCGAAACACCATTACCGTAACCAGCGACCCTGCCCCTGTGAATGACCAGCCATCGCCGCGGACCGTGGTCCGTTTCGCTTTGTCAGCCGCTGAAATCACGGTGAAGCGGCAATCGGCGAAATAGTTTTCGATTCCCGTTTCGTTGAACCCGGAGAGCCAATGCAAAATAGTGGCTAATGGAGAAGAACGCGAGCTTTGGCAAGTATCACGAATGGCTCTGGAGGAGTTGTTCTTCGGGAAGCAAGTCAGATCCTCCAAAGCCAATAACGCTACCGGCCGTGCCCTCCGCCCCCGCCCCCGCCGCCGTGGAATCCACCGCCGCCCCCGCCGCCGTGGAATCCACCACCGCCGCCGTGGAATCCACCACCGCCGGCGGCTCGGAATCCACCACCGCCGAAACTACCACCCCGGCCAAAGCCACCGGCGCCTCCACGGACGCTGTACGCATGCCCAACGAATCCCGCGGAGTGATTAGCAGCGTTTAAGGGAGGGTGGTAACCGGGCCCGAAGTGATGATAGTAACCGCCGCCAAAACCGGCGCCAAAACCGTAGCCGAAGCCATAACCGAAGTAGGGCGCTCCAAACGCCATCCAAGGTGAATAGAAGCCCCAGCCGAACGGGTCGTAGAAAATTCCGTCGTCAGGAACGAACGTATAGGAGTCAAACCCCGGATCCCAATACCAGCCATTGCCGTACCAGCCGTTTGCATACCAGCCGCCGTCCGCCCACCCGGGCGAGCCCGCAAACTTCCGGGCTGCGTCGACGTTCGCTTCCGCTAAATACGAAGACCGCAGGCTGGCCCAGCGGTAGAAATCGTCCGTGGACGCCTTCTTGTCGAACTTCCGTGCTTTTAGCTTTCCGGTGGCGTTAAGAGCGAGCTCATGGCCGCTGTTCAGCTCGATGCTTCGACCGGGTGTTTGGACGACAGCCTTTCCGTCGAACACGCGGATTACGCCGCGATCAGCGTCGAAATCATATAAACCCGCCTTCAATAACTGCGCGCTTGCGCCGTTGTCGCCAATTCGAATGTTGTTTTCCGGATGGACGTCGGCAACCTCTACCATGGCGCGGCCCTTTTGCAGGGTCAGCAGAGTATCCGCCAAGCCGGGTGAAACCATCTGTACGGAACTGTTGTGATCGAGCCGTAAAAAGACGCCTGGCGTCAGCAGGATCTCCGCTCTGCCATTTTCCGTCGAAAGTGACTGGCCCGCCGCCAATTTCGCTGACCCAATAGCTTGTTCGCTAAGGGGCTGCGCGCCGATAGCGGCTCGCCCTTCGATGTAATTGACCGTTCCGGGTTGCGGGGGTATAGAGCCCCAGACAGGGCTGGATAACAGCGTAGCCAGGAAGAAACCTCCGATTGAGTTCAACCTTGACCGCTTCATAACTTCTGATCCTCTATCTAGTTGATGCGGGGCATGAACGCTGGGTTGCCGCCCCTGATCTGGTAGAAAACGGGCAGCTAACGCGGTATCACCTGGGTCGCCGCTGGTAGACTCCACTTCTACCAGCGTCTACATCCCCAGATTACCGGCAACTTGGTATTCCAAATCCGAACCCAACGGCATACACTAGGATCAATTCGAATCCCCAGTACCACAAAACGGGCGCTCCCTTCCCTCATTAGAAACCCCATGGAGCGCCCGTTCTTATTTGATACGGGACGAGTTGCGATGTGGCAGCGTATACGATCGATGTTTGCACCGGCCGCGCCTCAACCCGGCCAAGCGCCGCGCTCGCGTATCACAATCGTTTCCCTTCTTTTGGAAGATCAGGATCGATCGTTGATCGCCGAGGTATGTCACCAAAACCAATGGGACGTGATCTTCGCGAAAACGTGTGCTGAAGCGCGCCAGGTGTCGGAGCAGATCAAGCCGCACATCATCCTGTTAGACCGGGATCTGGCCGATGGCGACTGGAGGAACGCCCTCTCCGCCTGCGCCTCATCCTGCGCGGGCACATGCCCCATGCTTATTTCCAGGGTTGTGGACGACTATCTGTGGAACGAAGTAGTTTCCAATGGCGGCCATGATGTGTTGCCTAAGCCGCTTCGTCAGCAAGACGTGCTCCGCGCGGTGAAGTTCGCATGGTCCTATTGGAACAGCGCCAGGCAGGCAGCCGTGAGTCCTAACAAGCGCCTTGAACCTAAGAAATGACGCGTTTCCGCACGGCGTACAAGATCAGTTCAGCGAAGCTGTGCAAGTTCAACTTGTCCTGCAAATTCCGGCGGTGAGTTTCCACCGTGTACAGGCTAAGATTTAACGACGTGGCTATATCCTTGTTGGATTTTCCTTCGGCTAACAGTTGAAGAATCTCCCGCTCTCGCGAGGTCAACAGCTCGTAGCTGTCCTCAATGCCCCGCGTGCGAATCTCGCGCACGTAATCCTCCACCAGCATCCTGCTGATTTCGGCGCTAAAGAAGGTCTTGCCTTGGCTGACCGCCTTAATGGCTTCGATCAGATCGCCTTCGGCTGAATCCTTCAGCAGATAACCCTTGGCCCCCACTTTGAGCGCTCTGAGGACATAGCCTTCGTCGGAATGCATGCTCAGAAACACGATGGCGACGTGAGGGAGCGCCGAGGCGATACGTTGCGCTGCTTCAATTCCGCTGAGATTAGGCATCGCGATATCCAGGACAATGACATCCGGGTGCGTGGCCTCGGCCTGCTCAACCGCCTGACGGCCATCCGATGCTTCGCCCACTACGCTGAAGCCGGGCTGGCTCTCGAGCAGCAGCCGCAAGCCCCTGCGCATCACGGTGTGATCGTCAGCTAACAGGATGCGAATCTGTTTCACGCGCGCTGGTAATTCCTTTCTGCTCGATGCCATTGAAAGGCAGCTCGACTGTGAGCACGGTTCCGACCCCTGGCTCGGAATGCACGTGACAGATGCCGCCCAACTGAGCCACCCGCTCCTGAATTCCGATTAATCCTAGCCCCTTCGTCTGCTTGACATCGAAACCCTGGCCGTCGTCCTGGATCGATAACGTTAAGCGGTCGGGCTCTTGTTGCACGCGAATGCGGACGGCATTGGCATGAGCATGCCGCGAGCTATTGTGCAATGCTTCCTGCACCACGCGATAGATACAAGTCTTGTATTCGTCCGGCAAGTCGTCCGATATAAGCTCCGCCGCGACACTAACGTCCATCGAAGTACGCTTGGATAGTTCACGTGCTTGCCAGCGCAAAGCCGGCACCAGCCCGAGATCATCCAACATGGATGGCCGCAGCAGCAGCGCCATATTCCGAACCACACGCACCGTTCCTTCCACCAGACCCTTAATGATTTCCACCTGGGCGCGCGACTGCTCTTCTGACCGTATGCTCAAGCCGGAAGAGAGATTCCGCAACTCGATCAGAACCGCCGAGAGCGATTGGCCTACTTCGTCGTGCAACTCCCTGGATAATGCTCGCCGCTCCGTTTCCTGCGCCTGAACCAGCCGCGCCGAGAGATCTTTGAGCTGGCTGCGAGCCTCCGCCACCTCTTCGTATCGGGCATGCGCCTGCGTTTCCAGTCGAAGGATCCGGCGCATGCTGAAAGACGCCATTCCCAAGCCTAACGCCAGAGCCGCCACTAGCGTGATAGCGACCCGCGTTTGAAAAGCCAACAACAGGCCGACCACCAGATCGTTGGCGGCGTTCAACTGTTGTTCGTTTATCTCCGCGATCCGGTCGGCGATCGCAAGCATGTTTTGACGCCGCGGAAATACTTCGTCGCGCAGAAAAGCGTAACCCAGCTGGCGCCGCTCCGCCGCATTCCATCCGAAGATAGGCGCCAGGATTCCCCAGTATTCGGTGAGCTCGGTCTTCAGAGCCGTGTAGTGTTGAAGCTCTTGGGGCGCGATTTGGCGGCGGTAAGATTCGAGCGCTGAAACCATCTGTACTCGTACTTGTTCCAGGCTGGCCCGGTAGGCTTCAGCCCTTTCGGTCTCTGGTTCCAGCAAGTAATCGCGGACATAAGTGCCGGAAAGATATACCTCCGACCGGATATCGTTCAAAACATGATTCCGGAACAGGAACTGCCGGCGAATTCGATCATCGTTGGTTCGGAAACTTTCGAGTACCCGTAAGGCGTCTATCCCAGCGAGGGCCATGATTCCGAGGAGGCTGCCGAATCCGACAATCAGCGCCAACCGGCTGCTGAGCAGCAACCGATCGTGACCACGCCATTCGGTCTTGCTCGTCGAAAGTGCCAAAGCTATTCTAAGATTAGCTGATCGTCGCCCTGGGGAAAAGGAGATACCTGATATTTGGGCCTGAAATACCAAGTGGTTGGTATTGGACAGCGGATTCGTAACGGCGTATATTTATGGACTGGAATCCGTGTGTTAACTCAACCCGACCTCGATCTTGATAAGATCGTCCCCCTGGATAAAATTCGAGCTCTGGATACGTGTACTGTATCCAACGCCATTGAAAGACTCCGTGTCAGGCTTCGGAACGAGGGCTTTATTACTGGAGCGCTGCGTAGCCGTTTTCCGAACTTCGAACCGATGCTGGGCTATGCGGTAACCGGACGAATTCGGAGCTCCAGTCCTCCCATGACGGGCCGTTGCTACTACTACCGCATGGATTTTTGGAATTATGTCACCACTATCCCCGAGCCGCGCGTGATTGTGCTGCAGGATGTCGATCATACGCCGGGAGTTGGCGCTTTTGTAGGGGAGATTCATGCGGCCATAGGGATGGCGTTAAAGTGTGTGGGCTACGTCACTAATGGATCGGTGCGCGATCTACCGGCTGTAAAGGCCCTTGGCTTCCATCTTTTTTCCGGCAGCGTTTCGGTATCTCACGCCTACGCCCACCTGATCGAGTTTGGTGATCCGGTTGAGATCGGCGGATTGAAAATCGTTCCGGGAGATCTGCTGCACGGCGACCGGCATGGTGTCCTGAAGATTCCGCCCGAAGCGGTTGCGGGAATTCCGCAGGAAGCGGAGCGGGTTATGCGCGCGGAAAGTGAGTTGATTCGATTTTGCCAATCACCCCAATTCTCTTTAGAAGGTCTTTCCGATCGATTGACGCAAGCTTCCAAGGATGGGCCGTGAGTTTACGAATCTCCTTTCTATGGCTGGCTGTAATTGTCGCCGCGGTAGTTCTCTCGTCCTGTGGCGGAAGCGAAAAGGCCAGTGCAAACGCGCCTCTGGCCGCCGAGGGGATTTCGGTGGGCGTGGTCAAAGTGGGCAAGAAATCGCTCGGGCGAAACCTCACAATGTCCTCCGAGCTGGTGCCCTTTCAGGAAATCGACGTGTATGCCAAGGAGTCCGGTTTTATCAAGACGCTGGACGTGGATTATGGGAGCCGGGTGAAAGCCGGCCAGGTTCTGGCGGTGCTCGAGATCCCGGAGCTCGAATCGCAGTTGCAGCAGGACGATGCAGCCATCAAGAATGCTACCGAGCAGATCACGCATGCTGAGCACGACCTCGGCCGCGTCCAGGCGCAGGCCAACGTGTACAAGCTGCAATATGACCGATTGAACGGAGTCGCAAAATCAAAGCCGGGCTTAGTGGCGCAACAGGAAGTGGATGATGCTCAGGGAAAAGATTTAGCCGGCGAGGCGCAGGTAGAAGCTTCAAAATCGACTTTGGAATCGGCCCAGAGCCAGTTGGCCGTCACGCAGGCTAAGCGCCAGCACGATCAAGACCTGTACAATTATTCGAAAATCACCGCGCCTTTCGCGGGGGTGATCACACAGCGATTCGCAAATCTGGGCGCCTTGATGCAGGCCGGTACCAGTTCCAGCACGCAAGCCATGCCGCTGGTGCGTCTCTCCCAGGACGACCTGTTCCGTCTTGTCATACCTGTTCCTGAGTCGTACGTTCGCTATATCAAAATCGGCGACCCGGTCAGCGTGATGGTTCCAGCACTCAATCGCACTTTCCCCGGCAAGGTGGCTCGCTTCTCGGTAGACGTCAGAGAAGATACGCGCACTATGCACACCGAAGTGGATGTAGCGAATCCGGATCGGCTCTTGATTCCGGGGATGTACGCGGAAGCCACCATTACCCTCGAACATAAGGCCAATGTGCCAGCCGTTCCGCTGCAGGCGGTCGACCATCAGAGCGATAAGACCATCGTCGACGTGGTTTCTCCCTCCGGCCAGATCGAGATCCGGCCGGTGACCCTTGGCATTCAGACCTCCAATGAGGCGGAAGTAACCTCCGGTCTGCAGGACGGCGAGATGGTTGTGGTCAGCGATCGCAGCGGGTTGAAGGCCGGCGAGCAGGTGACGCCCAAGGTAATCGAATTGGTCGAGTACCAAAGTCAGGAAGACAAGCAGTAGCCACATAAACCATGCCGCGTTTTTCGATCCGCAATCCTTACTTCATCGTTGTCATTTGCCTCGCGCTGGCTGTGATCGGCATCAACGCCTTTACGCGGATGCCGGTGGACCTGTTTCCGCCCATCAATCTGCCGGAAGTGGTGGTTGCCACCTTTTACAACGGCATGCCTCCGGGGGATATCGAAGTAGACATCACCAATCCGCTGGAGCGTTTCTTTACCCAGGCCAGCGGCGTCGATCACATGGAATCGCGATCCCTGCTCGGCGTAAGCATCATCAAGGTTTATTTCCAACCGGGAACGAACGCCGATTCGGACGTGACGCAGTTGTCGAATCTCGCCCTCGCCGATCTCAAACGTCTGCCGCCGGGAACGCTGCCGCCGATCGTGCTCAAGTTCGACGCCTCCAGCCTTCCGGTGTGCCTGGTCACGGTCAAGGGCCAAGGTCTTAACGAAACGCAACTTCACGATCTGGCCCAATTCCAGATCCGCAATCAAATAGCGGTGGTGAACGGCGCGGAAATTCCAGCCGTATTCGGCGGCAAGTACCGGCAGGCCATGGTCTACGTGGATCCCTACAAGCTGCTATCGCGCCAGATGAGCGTGATGGACGTGGTGGACGCG